>OFLY01000159.1_pt1 | contig 55451 bp, 44 predicted proteins | sample 1541161 | NCBI WGS metagenome assembly OFLY01 (sample SAMN04209247, study PRJEB22552) | human gut metagenome | biome: gut; material: feces | host: Homo sapiens | place: USA: Oklahoma | reverse complement strand
AAAGGGAAATGCAACATTTGGTTTGTGCAATTTTTATTTTTCAAACACGCTCTAGGGTACTGAACAGTTATTGATTTTCTTTAGGTGACATACAAATATAACTATTATACACAAAAAGAAAGAAAGTGGCAAGAAAATCTCAAGCAAATTGTATAAAAAAAGTAAAGAACAGGTTACTGTTCATATTCCCGTGCAAAAAGCAGATGTTCCGGCATATAGTGAAACAAAGATCCGAAACGGGCAAAGATGATGAAGAAAAGAATTATCACATGGGTATTATTTCTGATGCTGATAATGGCTGAAATCTGTCCGGTGAAAATCCAGGGTGCTGTACAGCCGGCGCCGGAGATCAGCGCACCGGGAGCGGTACTTATGGAACCATCTACAGGAACTGTTTTATACGAAAAAAACGGAGAAGAACAGCGAAGTCCGGCAAGCATTACCAAAATCATGACTCTGCTTCTGATTTTTGAAGCACTGGAAGACGGACAGATCACGTTGGAGGAAGAGGTGGTAACCAGTGCCTATGCAAAAAGCATGGGGGGATCTCAGGTTTTTCTGGAAGAGGGAGAAAAACAGACAGTGGAGACCCTGATCAAATGTATCGTAGTTGCATCGGGGAATGATGCATCCGTGGTAATGGCAGAACATCTTGCGGGAAGCGAGGAAGAATTTGTCAAAAGAATGAATGAAAAAGCCGGAGAACTTGGCATGATACATACACAGTTTGAGGACTGCTGCGGACTTACAGATTCCGAGGAACATTATACCACGGCTTCTGATGTCGCAATTGTCTCGAGAGAACTGATTACCCGCTTTCCCCGTATCCTTGAGTATTCCTCTATCTGGATGGAAAATATTATCCACAGAACGGCACAGGGAGAGAAAGAATTCTGCCTGACCAATACCAATAAGCTGATTCGCAGTTATGAAGGGTGCGTTGGTCTGAAAACCGGAAGTACCAGTGTGGCAAAATATTGTGTATCAGCAGTTGCACAAAGGGGAGAGATGACGTTGCTTGCGGTAGTCATGGGTGCGCCGGATGCCAAGGTGCGATTTAAAGATGCGGCAGCCTTGCTTGATTATGGATTTGGAAAGTGTAATCTTTATCTGGATGAAAACAGGAAAAATCCGGATCCGGTACCTATAAAAGGAGGCGTGAAAGCGGAGGTGTCATGCCGGTATACAGGGGAATTCCGGTATCTGGATACAGAAGGGAAAAATCTTTCGCAGATAGAAAAGAAGATTGTGTATATGAAGAATCTGCAAGCACCGGTAAAAAAAGGAGATATCGTTGGCGAAGCACAGTATTTGCTGGATGGAAAGGTGATTGGCAAAACGGATATAGTGGCTGCAAAATCTGTAAAAAAGGCAGGTCTGTGGGATTATATCAAACATATCAGAAAGAGAATGATAAAGGGCGATGATTATTTGGCAGACAGGTAACTGCTTGATACAAAAACTGACGGGAATGAAACAGAAAACTGTTTTCCCGTCAGTTTTGAAAATGTAACAGTATCGGTTCCTGGTTTACATTATGATCTGCGCAGAACGTATCGGAATCATCACATCTCGAAAATTACTGCCTGATAACCTGGCATATGAAGGATATCTCCGTTAAGATCCAGTGTGTCCAGATTGTTCATCAGCACTTTTTTGTAAGTTCCAGGAAGAACAACGTCCTGAGCATCGTGCTGATAATTGGCAACTACCAGCAGAGTTCTGTCTGTGCCTTTTCTGTAATAAGCCATCAGATTGGTCTGTTCTTCTTTGTATGGGACAAATTCGCCGTATACAACCACATCTTTGTATTCCGGATTCTTGCGGAGGGCGATCAGCTCTTTGTACCAGTGATACATGGAATCCGGGCGGTTCGCCTGTTCAGCGGCATTGATATCGGTATAATTCGGATTCACTTTCAGCCATGGGGTTCCTGTGGTAAATCCTGCGTTAGCAGTTGCATCCCACTGGAATGGAGTACGGGCATTGTCACGGCTATAAGGAACAACAGCTTTGAAAGCGGATTCCGGAGTCAGTCCGGCGTCCAGTGCTACCTGATACTCATCGAGGGTGCTGCAGTCATCAATTTCATCTATGGAGTGGAAAGCAACATTTGTCATACCAAGTTCCTGTCCCTGATAGATGAAAGGCAGTCCGCGGAGCATGACGTTGACAGCGGCAAGCATTTTCTTACTAGTGTCGCTGACGTCTGCTTCCGGGATATAGTGGCTGACACCGCGAGGCTCATCATGATTTTCGATGATATTGGAGATGAATCCGATATCCCCCAGGCGTTTCTGGGTACCGAAAGCAGCTTTTTTGTATTCCTCACCCCATACAACCGGTTTGCATTTGTACCATCCGTCATCGGATTTGCCGGCGATGGTTTCGGCAAAATCAAACATGGAAGAGAAGTGACCATTGTTTCCGATAAATGCTTCCAGAGCATCCGGGCGATCGGTAAATACTTCACCTACAGTAAATGCTTGATGTTTTTCGAATGTTTCTGTTTTCATCTCATGCAGAAAGTCATCGATACCTTCCGCATCATGAAGCATGTTATCGATGCTTGCCAGCCCGTCATCACGGTCTGCAGGATAGCTGGTATAAATATTCGGCTTTTTAATGTTCATGATTGCATCGATACGGAAGCCGGCTACACCGCGATCCAGCCACCAGTTGATCATTTTGTATATTTCTTCCCGGAGTTTGGGATTCTCCCAGTTCAGATCCGGCTGTTTTTTGTGAAAGACATGCATGTAATATTTGTCGGTGTGTCCCGGCAGAAGATCCCATACAGGACCGCCGAAATAAGAACGCCAGTTGTTTGGTAATTTGTAATCCTTGGCATCTGCAATATAAAAATATTTACCGTATTCGCCGTCCGGATCTTCGCAGGCTTTTTTAAACCATTCGTGTTCGTCGGAACAGTGGTTGACAACCAGATCCATAACGATATACATATTCCGGGATTTTGCTTCTTTTAACAGTTCGTCCATATCCTCCAGGGTTCCGAATCTTGGATCGATATCATAATAATCGGAGATATCATATCCCTGATCTGCCAGCGGAGAACAATAGATCGGGGAGAGCCAGATAATATCGATTCCCAGATCTTTAAGATAATCCAGTTTGCTGATCACACCTTTCAGATCACCGATACCGTCTCCATTGGTATCGTAAAAGCTTTTTGGATAAATCTGATATGCGGCTTTTTCATGCCACCATTTTTTCTCTAACATTGTAAAATCCTCCTTGTGTATGTCCTGCGAATTATTTAGTGACATTATAGACAATACTGAGGAGAAAAACCACCGAAAAACTGATTAAAAAGTATATTATTCTGACTTCTTGGAAAGATATAATTTTCGGTATTGCAGAGGGGTGATTCCGGTTTTCCGCTTGAAAAGCCGCTGAAAATTCCCCATATTATTGAATCCGCATTCCAGACAGATTTCTGTTATCTGTGCATCACCTGTCTCTAACAGCCGGATGACCTTATTCAAACGGTAATCGTTAATATAATCGATGGGAGTTTTCCCGATAGAACGTTTGAAAAAGCGGCAGAAATACTGTTCGTTCATATTTACCTGGGAAGCCAGATCCTGTACATACAGTTTTTCATGGTAATGATCCGTGATATAAGAAAGCACGGTTTTGATGGCTGTGATCTTCTGACTTTCTGTTCTGGGCGACTGGCACATCAAACCGGCTTCCATGAGAATCCCGATGAGCTGAAGTATCCCTGCCTTGATCTGCAGCTGAGAGATGACATCATCCGTAAGAATCTGTTCGCCGGTGATCAGAGTTTCTTTGCTTTGCGAAAAAATATGACTGATCTGTTGATAACAGCTGCGGAAGGCAGAAAAAAAGGGGCTGGTCTGATCGAGAAAACGGGGAAATGTCAGCTTATTCTGCGTCAGTGGAAGTAAAATGGATTCATCGATCGAGTCATAATCCTGGAAAAGGAGCATAGATGGTGAGAAAACAACTGCCTGTTCATCAAATTCCATACTCAGGGAACGCAGAGAATGAAGTTCTCCGCTGTTAATAAATAAAAAACATTCCCGGTCAGTTCCGTAAGGTTCCATATTGATATCCAGTTTGAAAGAACCGTGATGAAGATAAACGATTTCAACTTCCTCATGCCAGTGATGGCGGGCACGAAGACGGAGACTGGGATTGCAAAAATGATAATAAGCACAGGGAAACAGGTGTGTACCGTGGGACTGCTTTTCTTTCAGAGACGGTTGCTGAGATGTCTGATTCATATAAAGTTCCTCCTGCTGATAAAATTATTTGGTAATTATCCGGAAGATAGTATTCTACTAAAAACCGAACAGTTGCGATACGTCTATCTTATCATACTAAACGGGTCTTTTCTATCATAGGATACATAGGAGGGGTAAAAATGAAAAGAATCTGGGAGCGGGAGATGTGGATAGTGCTGGGATTCCTTGCCGGATGTTTTGCTCTTGGAATGGCAGGCGGGATCCTGTTTGCCAATCTTGCATATCCGTGTCGAAACGGACAAAATCAGATATTAGAATTGTATGCACTGACGCAGATTAAAAAGAAAGAAGGAAAATCAACAGAATATTTCTGTTATCTTCTGGAAAACAGAATATTTGCAGTTCTGTTTTTTATACTGACGGGACTTACAGGTGCCGCGCACTTTATTGTGGTGGCAGCGGCAGCCTGGATGGGATTTCTTGCAGGTGCGGTGGGAAGCCTTTTGATTCTGGAACTTGGACTGGAGGGATTCCTGATTTTTGCAGGTTCTTTATTTCCACAGGCTTTTGTATATTTTCCTGCAGTTGCACTGTTGATGACAAAAATTTACAAAGAAGGGGGAAATATCTGGAAGAAACCGGTAAAAGTAATAAGAATCTATTTTTTGACCGGTTTGATCGCAATGATTCTGTGTCTTTCAGGTGTTGTTTTTGAAGCATATATTAATCCGGTATGGATGAGATGGATTCTGGGACGATTATGCTGAGAAAATATTTTACAAGATATGGTAGACATAAGATTTAAGCGTTCGATATGTTGTAGTTTTGGATGAAAATTGGGAAATGTAGAGATAAATCTGAAAAATAAGGGTTTGCTTTTCTGAAAAAACACAGTTATAATAAATTTACATGCAAAAACAGGTGAGGTTTTTGCTCTATCATTATACAATGAGGACACGGGAAAATATGGAAACAGAGATAAAAATATTTATATCTTATTTACATAATACAAAAAGAATGTCCGGCAATACGGTGGTGTCCTATGAGAGAGATCTGAGGAAAATGATGCAGTATTTTCAGGAAGCACATCAGATTACCCGGGTACAGGATATCACGGAAACCAGTCTGAATTCTTATATGTTGTATCTGGAAAAGAATCATTTTGCAGCGTCTACGGTATCGAGAAGCGTAGCTTCCATGCGTGCGTTTTTCCAGTATCTGTATCAGGAGCATCTCATAGAAAATAATCCGGCAGATCATCTGCATCCGCCCAAGGTAGAAAAAAAGATGCCACAGATTTTGTCTGTGGAGGAAGTGGATCTGCTTCTTCGTCAGCCGTCGGACAGGACGCCGAAAGGATTGCGGGATCGGGCAATGCTGGAACTGTTGTATGCCACCGGAATCCGGGTCAGTGAACTGATTCATCTGGAAATGTCGGATGTGAATCTGGCGATGGGATATATTAATTGTCGGGATACGGACAGTGAGCGGGTGATCCCTTTTGGAAGCCAGGCAAAAAAGGCATTACAGCAATATATGCATACAGTGCGGAACGGGTTCCTGAAGGAGCAGGAAAGCGAAGTGCTTTTTACAAATTGTTCGGGAAAACCGATGAGCAGACAGGGATTCTGGAAAGTACTGAAACACTATGCACAGACTGCCGGGATCGAGAAAGATATTACGCCGCATACTCTGCGGCATTCGTTTGCTGCACATCTGATCCAGAACGGAGCAGACTTAAAAAGTGTGCAGGAGATGTTGGGACATTCGGATATATCGACAACGCAGATGTATCTGAATATGAATGTGTATAAAATCAGGGATGTTTATACCAAAGCACACCCGAGGAAATAAGAGGAGAGAAATTATTATGAGTATTCAACTGTTGAAAAAACTGCCAACACCGACGGAGATCAAAGCTGATTATCCGGTGACACAGAAAGTGGCACAGATCAAAGCGGAGAGAGATGAGATGATCCGAAAAGTATTTACCGGAGAGTCCGATAAGTTTCTGGTCATCATCGGACCTTGTTCCGCAGATAACGAAGAGGCAGTTTGTGAATATATCAACCGTCTGTCCAGGGTACAGGAAGAAGTGGCAGATAAGCTGATCCTGATTCCGAGAATCTATACAAACAAACCGAGAACAACCGGAGAGGGTTACAAAGGGATCCTTCATCAGCCGGATCCGGAGAAGAAACCGGATCTGCTGCATGGTCTGATCGCTATCCGTAAGATGCATATGCGTGCCATCGAGGAATCGGGTCTGACAGCAGCCGACGAAATGTTGTATCCGGAAACCTGGAGATATCTGGATGATATTCTTTCTTATGTTGCTATTGGAGCTCGCTCTGTGGAGAATCAGCAGCATCGTATGGTAGCAAGCGGTATGGATGTTCCAGTGGGTATGAAAAATCCAACCAGTGGGGATCTGTCTGTGATGCTGAATTCTGTTGTGGCAGCACAGATCAAACAGAACTTTATCTACAGAAACTGGGAGGCTGAGACGGACGGCAATCCGCTGGCTCATACAATTCTTCGCGGAGCAGTGAATAAACATGGCAATGCGATCCCGAACTATCATTATGAGGATCTGCAGTTCCTGCTGGAAAAATATAATGAGAGAGATCTGCAGAATCCGGCGACGATCGTGGATGCGAATCATTCGAATTCGAACAAGCAGTTTAAGGAGCAGATCCGTATTGTGAAAGAAGTGCTTCACAGCAGAAATGTTTCCGGGGATATTAAGAAGCTGGTGAAGGGCGTGATGATCGAGAGTTATCTGGTTGAGGGCAGCCAGAAGATCGGATGTGAGAATCACGTGTACGGAAAATCGATTACGGATCCTTGCCTGGGCTGGGAGGATTCGAGAGAGTTGCTGCATACGATTGCGGAGCTTTGTTAGGATAAAAAACAAAAAAATAAGAGTAGTTGGCTAAGGGGACGTGGCTGGCTTGCGATCCATGGGTGGACAACTTGGGCAGGGCAACTTTGAACTAATCACTAACTTCGACTAATTGACGCTGGTCAGCTGACCAGCGCCAAAGTCTACGTAAGTGCTGGATTTCAAAGCTTGCCCTGAACGCCCAAAAAGTGTTGTCCACCCATGGATTGCAAGCCAGCCACTGGTTTTGGCAAACGGCGTTAAGTTTGTTTGTTACAGAAAGCTGTTTTCTGATACATAAGATAAAAATGGTTAGTTTGTAGATTTTTTACTGCATAATCTCATTGCCAGCAAAAACACTCCTCCGGCGACAAGAACACCTCCAAACAGTGCTACATATCCGCCCGTCTTTATTTCACATAATATGCGGTAGGTAAACAGGCCGCATCCACATCCAAGTATCATTCCACAACAGGGCAGGATGATCCATTTTGTTGCGGGAAATCGGAATTTCACGTTTTTATGTAAAAAGAGCAGGTTCAGTCCTGTGATTACCAGTTGGCTCAGGAGGAGACCGAAGAGGTAGCCGCGGATTCCCATGTGGGGGATTGCGAAGGTCACGAAGAGGATTCGGATTCCAAGGCCGGCGAGGTTCTGAATCAGGCATTGGACGGTGTGTCCCAGGCCGTTCAGGATTCCGGTCAGAGTGGCGGTGAGATAGAGGAAAGGACAGAGGAATGCCAGGATCTGTAAAAAGATGCCGGCGTCCTGGTTTCGGTAGAAGATCTGTGCCAGCTCTTTTCCGAAAAAGAAGAAGATTCCTCCGGATAAAAAGCCGAGCCACAGACAGTACTGAATGGTCTGTTCGGTAGAGCGGATGATTGCATCTTCTTTTCCGGCTGCCTGCTGTCCGGCGATGGTTGGGAGGAGCATCGTGGAGAGGGCGGACGTGATCGCAGAAGGAAATAAAATAAAGGGTAATGCCATACCGGTCAGTGCGCCATACAGACTGAGGGACTGTGCGTTTGTAAGTCCGGATGCTTCGAGTTTTCCTGGGATGAGGATGGCTTCGGTACTCTGTAAGAGGTTGACGAGCATGCGGTTCAGGGTGAGCGGGACGGATAAGGTAAGGATTTCCCAGAGGCAGGAACGGACGCGAAAGTCGGTAGTGCCTTTATAGGAAGGTTTCTGGAAAGCGAGACAGACAACGCAGAAGAAGCATGCCGCCAGTTCTCCGAAAAGCATGCCGCCAACGGCGAGAATCGGTGTCGGAGCAAGGTTTTGCTCCAGGAAAATCAGGTAAATGACATAAGAAGCACCCACCCGGGCAAACTGTTCCAGTAATTGTGATACAGCCGGAACCGTGGTTCGGCGGGTGGAAAAGTACCAGGCGTGGATGCAGGTGTGTATGGAACAGAGGGGCAGACTGAAAGCAAGCAGCTGCAGAAGTTCACAGCATCGGATCTCATGTAAGATATGAAGGCTGATCCAGGGTGCGCGGGTGTAAAGAAAAAAGGACACGATCAGTGAAAGTCCCACAGAAAGTCCGCTGCCACTCAGGAAAAATACCCATCCCTTTCTCGGATTTCCCTTGGATAAAGCGGCGGAGCAGCAGCGGGATAAGGCACTCTGAATGCCGGCGGTGACACCGGAGAGGCAGAAGGCATAGACCGGGAAAATCATCTGGTAGATTCCCAGACCCTGTGCACCAATGGTGCGGGATAGGAATATCCTATAAAAGAAGCCAATCAGGCGGCTCAAGATACCCGCACAGGTGAGGATGGCAGTACCGGTGAGGACAGGATGCTTCGCAGAAGAAAACATAACAAGCTCCGGGGCTTTTTTTAAAATATATGAGGCTGCCAGCCTTGACAGAACCGGGGAGTCGTGTTATATTGACAAAGGGTCATATCCCAGTAGATTACTAGGGAATCTAAAAGACCAAAGGAAACTTCCGGAAGGGAGGCAACATGAAATTATCAACGAAGGGCAGATACGGTCTCCGAGCGATGATCGATCTGGCTGTATATAGTGAAAAAGAACCGGTGTCTATACAGAGTATAGCGGATCGGCAGAACATCTCCGAGCGTTATCTTGAACAGCTGATGGCCAGTCTGAAAAAGGAAGGACTGGTGAAAAGCATCCGGGGAGCCAACGGAGGGTACCAGCTGGCAAGACCGGCAATCGGTATCTCGGTTGGAGATATCCTTCGTGCACTGGAAGGAGATCTGCGGGCAGTAACCTGTCCGGCAAACGGCGAAGAAGGAAACGGTGGCTGCGAAAATGCAGATCTGTGTGTGACGCGATATGTATGGCAGCGCATCAACGAAGGAATTACTCATGCAGTGGATACCATGTATCTCAACCAGTTGGTGGAAGAGAGTAAAAAACTGAAAGAAAAAGGACAGGTACAGCCTGCAGGCTGTCAGGGATAGGAGGCAAAATCATCATGAAGAAAATTATTTATCTGGATAATGCGGCAACCACAAAAGTTGCACCGGAAGTAGTAGAGGCGATGCTCCCGTATTTTACAGAATACTATGGCAATCCATCCAGCGTATATGAACTGGCAGGAATCAGCAAAAAAGCCGTAACAGAAGGAAGAGAAAAAGTAGCATCTGTCATCGGAGCAAATCCGAACGACATCTACTTTACCGCAGGTGGTTCCGAGTCTGATAACTGGGCACTGAAAGCTACTTACGAAGCATATAAATCAAAAGGAAACCACATCATCACCACAAAGATCGAGCATCATGCGATCCTGCATACCTGCGAATGGCTGGAAAAACAGGGAGCAAAGATCACTTACATCGATGTAGATGAAAATGGTGTTGTAGATCTGGATCAGCTGCAGAAAGCCATCACACCGGAGACCATCCTGATCTCAGTCATGGCAGCAAACAATGAGATCGGTACCTTGCAGCCAATCAAAGAAATCGGTGCGATCGCAAAAGAACACGGTATTTTATTCCATACCGACGCTGTACAGGCATTTGGTCAGATCCCGATCAATGTAGACGAATGTCATATTGATATGTTAAGCTCCAGCGGACATAAGATCAACGGACCAAAAGGTATCGGATGTCTGTATATCCGCAAAGGACTGAAACTGCGTTCCTTCGTTCATGGTGGTGCTCAGGAGAGAAAAAGAAGAGCCGGAACAGAAAATGTACCGGGTATCGTAGGATACGGTGTGGCAGCAGAACGTGCACTTCGTACCATGGAAGAACGTACCGCAAAAGAAATCGAAGTAAGAGATTACATGATCAAAAAGATCCAGGAAGAGATCCCGTACTGCAAACTGAACGGACATCCAACACTGCGTCTGCCGAACAATGTAAACTTCAGCTTCCAGTTTATCGAGGGAGAATCTCTGCTGATCATGCTGGATATGGCAGGTATCTGTGCATCCAGTGGTTCCGCCTGTACTTCCGGATCTCTGGATCCTTCTCATGTACTGCTAGCTATCGGACTGCCTCATGAGATCGCACACGGTTCCCTACGTCTGACACTGAGCGAAGAAACTACAAAAGAAGATGCGGACTTCGTTGTAGAACAGATCAAAGGTATCGTAGAGCGTCTGAGAAGCATGTCTCCGCTGTACGAAGACTTTATGAAAAAACAGAATAAATAACAGAAAAAAATAACATACGAATATACGGAGGAAATATAGATATGTATAGTGAAAAAGTAATGGATCATTTTCAGCATCCGAGAAATGTCGGGGAAATCGAAAACGCCAGCGGTGTAGGTACCGTAGGTAATGCAAAATGTGGAGATATCATGAGAATGTATCTGGATATCGATGACAACGGTATCATTCAGGATTGCAAATTCAAAACATTCGGTTGTGGTGCAGCTGTCGCAACCAGCAGTATGGCCACGGAACTGGTAAAAGGAAAAACCATCCAGGAAGCTCTGGAAGTAACCAACAAAGCCGTTATGGAAGCGCTGGACGGACTGCCTCCTGTAAAAGTTCACTGTTCCCTGCTGGCTGAGGAAGCCATCCACGCAGCACTGTGGGATTATGCGGAGAAACATCACATCAAGATCGAAGGCTTAAGCAAACCGAAGTCCGATATCAGTGAAGGGGAGACCGAAGAGGAAGAATATTAATGAAAAAAAAGGTAGTTGTAGGGCTGTCCGGAGGAGTTGACTCCTCTGTGGCAGCCTGGCTGTTAAAAGAACAGGGTTACGATGTGATCGGAGTAACCATGCAGATTTGGCAGGACGAGCCGGAGCTGATCCAGGAAGAAAACGGGGGATGCTGCGGCCTTTCTGCCGTTGACGATGCCAGAAGAGTGGCACAGATCCTTGATATTCCATATTATGTTATGAATTTCAAAAAAGAATTCAAGGCAAATGTCATGGACTATTTTGTGGACGAGTATCTGCACGGCCGCACACCGAATCCGTGTATCGCCTGCAACCGCTATGTAAAATGGGAGTCCCTGCTGCAAAGAAGTCTTGCCATCGGTGCGGACTATATTGCCACCGGACATTATGCAAGAATCGAGCAGCTGCCAAACGGCAGATATGCGATCCGCAATTCTGTGACTGCGGCAAAAGATCAGACCTATGCACTGTACAATCTGACACAGGAACAGTTAAAGCGGACACTGATGCCGGTAGGTGAGTACTCCAAAGACCAGATCCGTGTCATGGCAGAAAAGATCGGACTTCCGACCGCACACAAAAAAGATTCTCAGGAGATCTGCTTTGTGGATGATAACGATTATGCAGGATTTATCGACGGGTACGGTCAGGGAAAAGTGCCGGAAGGCAATTTTGTGGACAAAGACGGTAAAGTTCTCGGACGTCACAAAGGAATCACCCGTTATACGATTGGACAGAGAAAAGGACTGAATATCGCACTTGGAAAACCGGTATTTGTACAGAAGATATGCCCGGAAACCAATGAAGTGGTTCTTGGAAGTAACGAAGATCTGTTTACGACCACTGTGCGGGCAAACCGCCTGAACTTTATGGCAGTGGAAGACATTCCGGAAGAGATCGGAGCTCTCGGAAAGATTCGTTATAATCACAGAGGGGATACCTGCAAAGTAAAACGAATCGGTGAAGATTTACTGGAATGCCACTTTGATACTCCGGTCAGGGCAGTGACACCGGGACAGGCACTGGTACTGTACCAGGGAGAGTATGTGCTGGGAGGGGGAACCATTGTATGACGAGCCGAAAAGGAACCATTCCATATGAAGGAAGAATAACTGCAGACTGTCATATCCACACGGAATTTTCGTCGGACAGCGAGACAAAAATCACAGATCAGGTAGAACGTGCCATCGCACTGGGACTGGATCATATCTGTTTTACAGATCATATGGATATGGATTATCCGGAGGGAGAATTCGAACTAGATACGGATGCCTATGTAAAACGGGTACTGGAGCTACAGGAAGAATACAAAGACCGGATCCGCATCTGCCTTGGTGTGGAACTGGGCATGCAGGAGCATCTGAAAGAACGCCAGCAGGCCTATATTGAAAAATATCCTTTTGATTTCGTCATTGGTTCCATGCATCTGATCCACGGAGAAGACCCTTATTTTGGAAAAATATATGAAGAAATGGGGGATGAAGAGGCGTATCGTGAATACTTCCGGGCAACTCTGGAAAACTTAAAAAGAGCACCGAAGATCCATACACTGGGACATCTGGACTATGCGGTGCGCTACGGGAAAGAGAAAGACAGATATTATTCCTATGAGAGATTTTCACAGGAAATCGATGCGATCCTGCAGTATCTGATCAGTCATCAGATTGCACTGGAAGTAAATACAGCAGGTCTTCGAATGCTTGGCTTTACCAATCCCCACCCGGATGTGATCCGCAGATACCGGGAAATGGGCGGAGAACTGATTACAGTCGGTTCCGACGGTCATGTGCCGGAGTATCTGGGCTATGGATTTGACCGACTTCCGGAATTACTGTCTGACTGTGGATTCGATTCTTATACAGTGTTCAGAAAGGGAAAACCGGAATTCAGAAAAGTTTTGGTGAAAATTTGAAAATATGCTTGAATTTTTCAGGCAAATTAGGTAGAATAATTACAGGTTGATGTTTCTTTAACAATCTTATAGAAACCTCACAAATTTTATTTACTTTTTAGGAGGAATGAAAATCATGGCAGTAAAAGTAGCAATTAATGGTTTTGGACGTATCGGTCGTCTGGCATTCAGACAGATGTTTGGAGCAGAGGGATTTGAAATCGTTGCAATCAACGACCTGACTTCCCCAAAAATGTTAGCACACTTACTGAAATATGATTCCACACAGGGAAAATATGCTCTGGCTGACACAGTAAAAGCTGGTGAAGATTCTATCACTGTTGATGGAAAAGAAATCAAAATCTACGCAAAAGCTAATGCAGCTGAACTTCCTTGGGGAGAAATCGGTGTAGATGTAGTTCTGGAGTGTACTGGATTCTATACATCCAAAGACAAAGCTCAGGCTCATATCGATGCTGGTGCTAAACATGTTATCATTTCCGCTCCGGCTGGAAACGATCTGAAAACAATCGTTTACAACGTAAACCATGAAACTCTGACAGCAGATGATCATATCATCTCTGCAGCTTCCTGTACAACAAACTGCCTGGCTCCTATGGCAAAAGCTCTGAATGACCTGGCACCGATCAAATCCGGTATCATGTGCACAATTCACGCTTACACAGGAGATCAGATGACTCTGGACGGACCGCAGAGAAAAGGCGATCTGAGAAGATCCCGTGCAGCTGCAGTTAACATCGTTCCAAACAGCACAGGTGCTGCAAAAGCTATCGGTCTGGTTATCCCGGAACTGAACGGCAAACTGATCGGTTCTGCACAGCGTGTTCCAACTCCTACAGGATCCACAACTATCCTGACAGCAGTTGTTGAAGGTAACGTAACAGTTGATCAGATCAACGCAGCTATGAAAGCAGCTTCTAACGAGTCCTTCGGATACAACGAAGACGAAATCGTATCCAGCGATATCGTTGGTATGAGATTCGGTTCTCTGTTTGATTCTACTCAGACAATGGTTCTGCCACTGGAAAACGGTACAACAGAAGTACAGGTTGTTTCATGGTATGACAATGAGAATTCTTACACAAGCCAGATGGTAAGAACAATCAAACACTTCGGAAAACTGCTGAATGCATAATCCATAGGCTCATTGGGGGTCCGGTCTCTTTGGACCGGGCTCCTTTTTTATACAGCTGCGGCTGTAATTGCACAGATGTGCGAATAATAAAAAGGAGGCATATGCCAATGCTTAATAAAAAATCTGTTGATGATATCAACGTAAAAGGCAAAAGAGTTCTGGTTCGTTGCGACTTCAACGTACCTCTGCAGGATGGAAAGATCACAGACGAGAACCGTCTGGTAGCAGCACTTCCTACTATCAAAAAACTGATTGCTGATGGTGGAAAAGTAATTCTGTGTTCTCATCTTGGCAAACCGAAGGGAGAGCCGAAACCAGAATTATCTCTGGCACCGGTTGCAGTAAGACTGAGCGAACTGCTGGGACAGGAAGTAAAATTTGCAGCTGATCCGGAAGTTGTCGGACCAAACGCAAAAGCAGCTGTAGCAGCTATGAATGACGGCGAAGTAATCCTTCTGGAGAACACCCGTTACCGTGCAGAAGAAACCAAAAACGGAGACGAATTCTCCAAAGAACTGGCTTCTCTGTGTGATGTATTCGTAAATGATGCATTCGGAACCGCTCACAGAGCTCACTGCTCTAATGTAGGTGTTACAAAATATGTAGATACTGCAGTAGTTGGATATCTGATGCAAAAAGAAATCGATTTCCTTGGCAATGCAGTAAACAATCCGAAAAGACCATTCGTTGCTATCCTGGGTGGAGCAAAGGTTTCCAGCAAGATTTCCGTAATCAACAACCTGCTGGATAAAGTAGATACTCTGATCATCGGCGGTGGTATGGCTTATACTTTCGCAAAAGCAGAAGGTGGTACCATCGGTGTATCCCTGTGCGAAGATGATTATCTGCAGTATGCTCTGGATATGAAGAAAAAAGCAGAAGAAAAAGGTGTAAAACTGCTTCTGCCTGTAGATAACAGAATCGGTGATGAATTCTCTAACGACTGTAACATGAAAGTTGTTCCATGTGGACAGATTCCGGATGGCTGGGAAGGTCTGGATATCGGACCGGAAACAGAAAAACTGTTTGCAGACGCTGTAAAAGATGCTAAGACTGTAGTATGGAACGGACCGATGGGATGCTTCGAAATGCCGAACTTCGCACACGGTACCGCAGCAGTAGCAAAAGCTCTGGCTGAGACAGACGCTACAACCATCATCGGTGGTGGTGATTCCGCAGCAGCTGTTAATATCCTGGGATTTGGTGACAAGATGACTCACATCTCTACCGGTGGTGGAGCTTCCCTGGAATTCCTGGAAGGAAAAGAACTGCCAGGTGTAGCAGCAGCAAACGATAAATAAGAATCAGATCCTGGAAAGGATACAAGAAAAGAGGAAACGTAACATGGCTAGAAAAAAAATTATTGCCGGTAACTGGAAAATGAACATGACTCCAAGTGAGGCTGTTAAACTGGTTGAAACTCTGAAACCACTGGTAAAGAATGACGAAGTAGACGTAGTATTCTGCGTACCTGCTATCGACATCGTTCCTGTAGTAGAAGCTGCAAAAGGAACTAACATCCAGGTTGGTGCTGAGAATATGTACTTCGAAGAAAAAGGTGCTTACACCGGAGAAATCTCCCCGAACATGCTGGTAGATGCAGGCGTAAAATACGTTGTTCTGGGACATTCCGAGAGAAGAGGATACTTCGGAGAAACAGATGAAGATATCAACAAAAAAATGCACAAAGCATTCGAACATGGACTGACACCTATCATGTGCTGTGGTGAATCTCTGGAACAGAGAGAGCAGGGTGTAACCATGGACTTCATCCGTCAGCAGGTTAAGATTGGTTTCCAGGGTCTGACAGCAGATCAGGCAAAGAAAGCCGTTATCGCTTACGAACCAATCTGGGCAATCGGAACCGGAAAAACAGCTACTACTGAGCAGGCTCAGGAAGTATGCGGTAAGATCCGTGAGTGCATCGCTGAAGTATACGATGATGCTACAGCAGCAGAGATCCGTATCCAGTACGGTGGATCCGTAAACTCCAAAACAGCAGCAGACCTGTTTGCTCAGGCAGACATCGATGGCGGACTGGTTGGAGGCGCTTCCCTTAAAGAAGAATTCGGACAGATCGTAAACTACAAATAAATCCTTACATTTGTAAAAAGTAAATAAAGAAACGTGTTAAAACGCCACGAAACGCAAGAAGATCTGGTGATATTCAGCAGATCCAATGCGCTTCGTGGCGTTTTATAATTTCATCACGATCACTTTTAAATGAAAAATACACGATTTCTTAAAAAGTGATCGTTTCACAAAATATTATAACTGTTCAGTACCTTCACAGTTACGAGCCAAAACACCTCGCGGTACAGTGACTACTGAAGAGTTACAAAATATCAATATATTCTCCGGCGAGGGCTTTGTTCATGCTTCTGACAGCACAGAATTTGCCGCACATGCTACAAGTATCGCTGTGGTCATCTTCCGGCATTCTGCTGGCGCGGATGGATTTGGCAGTTTCCGGATCTAAAGCACAGGCATACTGGGCATCCCAGTCGAGCACACGACGTGCATCTGCCATTTTATCATCTATATCACGGGCGCCGGGGATTCCTTTGGCAATATCAGCTGCATGAGCTGCGATTTTGGAGGCAATGATTCCTTGCTTGGTATCTTCTACATTTGGAAGAGCCAGATGTTCGGCTGGTGTTACATAACAAAGGAATGCAGCACCATTCATGGCAGCAACTGCGCCACCGATGGCTGCGGTAATATGGTCATATCCGGGAGCAATATCGGTGACAAGTGGTCCGAGTACATAGAAAGGAGCTCCCATACAGATGCTCTGCTGGACTTTCATATTGGCAGCTACCTGATCCAGAGGAACATGTCCGGGACCTTCCACCATAACCTGTACATTGTGATCCCATGCACGTTTTGTCAGTTCTCCGAGACGGACCAGTTCTTCAATCTGGCATACATCGGTTGCATCTGCCAGACATCCCGGCCGGCAGGCATCACCTAAAGAAATGGTCACATCATATTCCTCGCAGATATCAAGAATTTCATCATAATATTCATAGAATGGATTTTCCTCTCCGGTCATACTCATCCAGGCAAAAACCAGACTTCCTCCACGGCTGACGATATTCATTTTTCGTTTGTGCTTTTTGATCTGCTCGATGGTTTTTCGTGTGATTCCGCAGTGGAGAGTGACAAAGTCCACACCGTCCTCCGCATGCATCCGGATCACATCTATAAAGTCTTTTGCGGTCAGAGTTGCAAGATCACGCTGATAATGAATGACGCTGTCATAGACAGGAACCGTACCGATCATAACCGGACATTCACTTGTCAGTTTACGGCGGAAAGGCTGGGTATTTCCATGGCTGGAAAGATCCATGATGGCTTCGGCACCGAGTTCCACAGCGCTCATTACTTTCTTCATTTCGATATCATAGTCTTTACAGTCACGGGAAACACCGAGATTGACATTGATTTTTGTGCGGAGCATACTTCCCACACCTTCCGCGCTTAAACAGGTGTGATTTTTATTGGCGCAGATCGCTACTTTACCTTCTGCAACAAGCGTCATCAGTTTACTGACATCCATATGTTCCTTTTCGGCTACAAGGCTGATTTCGGGTGTGATGATTCCCTTGCGTGCCGCATCCATCTGAGTGGTGTAATTTCTCATGTTGTTTTGCCTCCATTCTTTTCACATACATAATAAAAAAGTATCTGTTTTTGACGTCAGCAAAACACAGACGTATCCATGCAGAACAAAAATCCATACGTCCGGACAATATATAGGAGTAGTTGCTGACGCCTGCATCAGAAAGCAGGTTCCGGGTTTCTGATGCTGAACAAAATCATAAGATCTTGTCTTTTTTACAGCGGTACAAGGTGGTGTCCCCGATGTATCGCTTTTGACAGCCGGATATATTGCGAGAAGGAACAGCTTGGCGGCTTCTTGTGGAGGACTTTTTACTATGCAGTAAAAAAGGACCCTTACCTGAGTAAGGATCCTGTGATCTGTCTGATGGAAAAAAGAAACAGTGTGTGTATGTCTACCTCTTTTATCCGGTATATCCTTCCTACGTTGGCATTATCCAAATCAGGTTTTCGGGTCGAAACGGAATCACGTCTCCTCTCAGCCGGCTTTCACCAGCTCCCCGTCAGCAATATAAAGGTTGTCTGGTACATCGAAAACGATGCACTTAATGTTATTATGTATCAGAACAGGTGAAAATGCAAGAGAGAATTCGGAGAAATTTCAGTGTATCCGGAACTTCACACTTCACAAGTTCACTTTAGTGTGGTAAAATGGGCGAAAAGTGATGTTGCCCTGAGAAAAGAAAGTCAGGAAACTTTCTTGGGCGGAAAAGGAGAAACATATGGCAGACAGAGTCATTAAAGCAGCCCTGCTTGGTTTAGGTACCGTAGGCGGTGGTGTTTATAAAGTGCTGAAAATGCAGGAAGAGGAAATGATCCCGAAATTGGGTGCAAAAGTGGAATTGAAGAAAATTCTGGTTCGGAATATTGAAAAAGCATCCCAAAAGATTGACGATCCGTCCCTGCTTACCAATAACTGGAAAGAGATCGTGGAGGATCCGGAGATCGAGATCGTTATTGAGCTGATCGGTGGCATGGAACCGGCAAGAACATATATTCTGGAAGCCCTGGAAGCAGGAAAAAATGTGGTAACTGCCAACAAAGATCTGATCGCAGCTGACGGACATATTCTGCTGGATACCGCAGCAAAGAATAAGAAAGATTTCTTACACGAAGCGGCAGTAGCCGGTGGTATCCCGATCATTCGTCCGATCAAGCAGTGTCTGGCAGGAAATCATATCTCAGAAGTGATGGGTATCATGAACGGAACTACCAACTTTATCCTGACTAAGATGAGCCAGAATGGCATGGAATTCGCCGATGCCCTGAAACTGGCACAGGAACTGGGATATGCGGAAAGTGATCCGACCGCCGATGTAGAAGGACTGGATGCGGGAAGAAAGGTTGCAATCCTTGCCAGCGCTGCTTTTAATTCACGGGTTACCTTTGATGACGTATATACAGAAGGAATCACCAAGATCACAGCGACGGATATCCAGTATGCCAAAGAGATGGGTTGCGTGATCAAACTCCTTGGTGTGGCAAGAAATACACCGGAAGGTATCGAAGCAAGAGTGCATCCGATGTTGATCGATGTCAATCATCCACTGGCATCTGTTAATGATGCATACAACGCAGTTTTTGTACAGGGGGATGCCGTACAGGATGCCATGTTCTATGGCCGTGGTGCCGGAGAACTGCCGACAGCCAGTGCAGTTGTGGGCGATGTCTTTGATATTGTAAGAAATATTTTGAATGATTGCTGTGGACGAATCGGATGTACCTGTTATAAGAATCTTCCGATCAAGCACATGAACGAGATCAGCAGTAAGTTCTTCATTCGCATGTTTGTGGAAGACCGTCCGGGTGTACTGGCCAATATTGCCAGCGTATTTGGCAACAGTGGTGTCAGTCTGGCGCAGGTTATCCAGAGAAGAAAGAAAGACCAGTATGCAGAGATCGTAGTGATCACAGATGATGTGAAAGAGAAGAATCTGAAAGATGCGCTGGCAGTGGCAAAGGGCATGTCTACCGTGAAAGAAATCTCCGGAATGATTCGTGTGGCATAAAAAGAAAACAACTGTGTTGAGTCACAGAAAGTGCACACAGCACTTGAAAGTCCTCTCATATCAAGTTATAATGTAACTATTCGTTCAAATGTAACGAAAAAGACATGAAAACAGGACAAAATATCATGCAAAATGCTGATAAAACACCTGAATCACTTGATATGGGAGGACTTTTTACATGGAACAATCAAGAGCCTGGGTGCAGGCATTAAGAGAAAATATCGGAAAAGTACTGGTAGGAAAGGAGGAGACTATCGATCTGGTGCTGACCACACTGGCAGCAGGCGGACATGTACTGCTGGAGGATGTGCCGGGAACCGGAAAGACCATGCTGGCAAAATCGCTGGCAAAATCCTTAGATGCTGAGTTTGGAAGAATTCAGTTTACCCCGGATCTTTTGCCGTCCGATATTACAGGTCTGAACTATTATAACCAGAAAGCAGGAGAATTCCAGTTCCGGCCGGGTCCTGTATTTGCCAATATCATTCTGGCGGATGAGATCAACCGTGCCACACCGAGAACGCAGGCCAGTCTGCTGGAGTGTATGGAAGAACGTCAGGTGACGGTGGATGGTGTGACGAGAAAGCTGGAAGAGCCATTTTTCGTTATTGCAACGCAGAATCCACTGGAAACTACCGGAACTTTCCCGTTGCCGGAAGCGCAGCTGGACCGTTTCTTTGCGAAGTTATCGATGGGCTTGCCGGATAAGAAAGAAGAAGTGGGAATTTTAAAGCGGTTTATTCTGGATCAGCCCTATGAGACACTGCAGGCAGTGTGTAAAAAAGAACAGATCCTTGCGGCAAGAGAAGAAGTGAAGAAGGTTCATGTCCATGAGCTTTTGTTAGATTATATGGCAGAGCTGGTACAGGCTACCAGAAAGGACAAAGAGATTCTTTCCGGTGTGAGTCCGAGAGGAACGATGGCACTGCTGCGGGCATCCCAGGCATATGCATGGATTCAGGGAAGAGACTATGTGGTGCCGGAAGATGTCAGGAAAGTAGCTGTTCCTGTGATGGCGCACAGACTGGTATTATCCAGGGGATTTGGCGGAGCTGTTACCGGAAAGATCAAGATAGAAGAGATCCTGTCGAAAGTCAGTGTTCCTACAGAAGAATGGGAGAGATAACAGATGGTTATTATAGTGATCATAATTGGCGCTTTGGTGATGAACTATGCGCTGGTGAAAATCTACGGGCATCTGTGGGGAAAGAACCTGGATGCCCAGGTAGAATTTCAGAAAGAGCCGTCTCTGGAAGGCCGGGATGCCATGCTGACGGAAACCATCTATAATCGGAAATGGTTATTTCTTCCGGTCTTGCAGGTTGGATTTCAGATGCATCGGAATCTATGGTTTGCAGACGGGGAAAATACCAGTGTTTCGGATCAGTGTTATAAAAGAGATATCTTTTCTGTCGGCGGATATCAGAAAATCACGAGAACCATTCCGTTTCACTGTTCCAAGCGTGGGTATTATGAGCTGTCTCAGGTAGAATTGGTAACCAGAAGTCCGTTGATGAACAAAAAATTCTATAAGACGCTGGAGTCACCGGATCATTTTTATGTCTATCCGCGTATGGTAGATGATACAAAGCTGGAGATTCCGTTCCAGAAGATCATGGGAAGTGTGTTGTCACACAAGAACCTCTATGAAGATCCCTTTGAATTCCGGGGAATCCGGGAATATCAGCCTACAGATCCCATGCATAAGATCAACTGGAAGGTATCAGCCAGAACAGATCAGTGGATGGTTAATCTGTACGATTCCACATCGGCCCAGGAAGTGATGATCTTGCTGGACGTGGAAGATGAGACCATCTGGAAATTCGATGAGATTCATGAGGAAGGAATCCGCCTGGCGGCTGCTCTGGCTTCCCGGCTTTTGCAGCAGGGGATCCCGGTGGGAATCCGTACCAATGGACGGGATCTGAAAAGTGACGAATGTTTCAGTCTGAACGGAGGAACAGGTCCGCAGCAGGTGCGCTCTCTGTATGAGGGTCTGACAAGACTGGATCTTACAAAAAAGGCAGAACATATGGAAGTGATCCTGGATCGTCTGCGGGAAGAAAAAGAGAATGGAAACCGGACGTATGTGATGATTTCCAAGAATCAGAGAGAAAGCTGCTATGAAGGATTTGACAGCCTTTTGCAGGACGGTGGAACGGGAGCATGGATCGCAACGTTATACGATGATATGGAGTGGAAATTACCGGAAAACTGGAAGGTGACTACGATCCGGTGGGAGGTGGCGAAATGAAAAAGTTAAAAATGACGAAAAGAGAAGCTGCCATTACTTTCCTGGAAATGTGTCATGGATATCTGGTTTTATTTGCCATCTATGCCTGTGCGGTCGTAACCTCTGGCCATGGGAATGAACCATTTATCCAGGTGGGACTGTTACTGTTTCCGGTGAATGCGATTTTGTTTGCGGCTGTAAGATGGGCCGGACATTTCTGGCAGTATGGGTTAGTCGCTGCGCTGGCAGTTGTTGGCGCTGTTATGGTGGCAGGAAACGGGGTGCGCGGAATCTGGATGGGTATTCTGGGAGTTCTGGCTGCTATTTCTTATTTTTATGCCAGAGCGGCCAGGAACACTTGCTGGTTGGAATCGTCGGTATATCCATGGATCGGGATCGATGTGATTTTGTATTTTCTTGGCGGTCATTTTGCATCCGATATGGCAGTACGGATCGCACCGATACTGGCGGCTGTATATTTTCTGATCTGCAATTTCCATACGAATCTGGAAGAAGTGGATACCTTTTTGAAAAATCATGCAACAATGGAGCGTCTGCCGGTGCGACGGCTGGCCAGAATCAATCAGGGTATGATGTGGATCGTATCGGGACTGACGGCGGCTGCGATGATCGTCGCGCCCTATCTTGGCTTAGATCAGCTGATACGGCAGCTGGGAAATACTTTGAAGACGGTGATTCGCTGGCTGTTGCTTCTGATTCCCAACTCCCCTGTGGAAGAGGAGACCATGGCGACCGAACAGGCGCAGCAGGCGATGCCGGCTGCCGGCAATCAGGCACCTTGGTTTCTGGAACTGTTCTATAAGCTGCTGGATCTCATTGGCTGGATGATCGGTATCGGACTGGTGCTTGCGTGCGTATTCCTTGTGATCCGGGCATTATACCGGCTGTATCTGCGGTTCAACGAAAAAATGGAAGAAAACGGGGATACCATCGAACGGCTGATGCCTGCTCCGGCGGCAGAAAAGAAGAAGGGACTGGAACATAAAAAGAAAGAGCATCTGTTCTGGGATCGTTCCACAGATGGAAGGATTCGGAAACATTACCGAAAGAAAGTGCTGGAAAAACTGAAAGAATCGCCGGATGAAGCCTGGACTCCCACACAGACTGCCAGAGAAATGGAACTGGAGCCGGGGGAGGCAGAAATCTTTGCACGGATTTATGAGAAGGCAAGATACGGAAAAGATGATTGCAGCAGGGAAGAGATGGAGAAGATGCTTAAGATTCGGTAGAAACTTGGGGCAGATGGATTGGATTTCGAAGCAGTGCGGCGGAAATATGATGTATAGAGCGTTAATTGAGAAGAAAAATAATCAAAAAGGCAATCGTATTTTTTACGATTGCTTTTTTGCGCACGCATTTCAAAATGAAAATTCAAACTCTGTATTAGAGCGTGCTTGAAAAATCTGAACATTCAGAAAAGGGCAAGCTATAAACTGCTTTCGGAGGTATAAAAATTCTTTTCATCTGCCACGGCAATACGTGCAGAGACCGCTAAAAGTACAGTAATATCAATGGTTTTCGGGTTCGCAGATGGTGTTACTACACCACTACTACACCAATGGGTCTCGATGCGACATAAAAATCAAGAATCGAGGTTACGGATATGAAAGACAGAATTAGTGAAAATGATATTGTGTATAAATTAGTAGGAGACTATTATGTTTGGGTGCTCGCGCTTCCAGATGAAGAACGCACTATTGGCAAATATGATCGAATGCACCGTGATTATCTGGAAGAACATAATCAGATGATCTTCAATGATTTGATTATGACCGGTCGGCTCTGGACTTATCTTGCTGATTTGAATGAGCAGGCACAGAACAGATTGAAGTTGATTATCAGGCAGATGCAGGAAGCGGAGATTGTGGTGCATGAGTTGGTTCTGCCGTAAAAGAAAATAGATGGGACTGGATATGGCTTAATAAGAGCGGCATCCAGTTCTTTTCTTTAAAAATTATGGATTTCAAAGAAAATTCATACACAGAAATTATGGAAGTGTGTATGAAATTATAAAAATTCAAGAGTGTTTTGATTGACCGCAAAAAATAGAGGTTTGTTAATGCACTGATGATATCAGATTGATTTTGTTCGCACTTTGGCGTATAATAAATTTGATTATTTATGACCTGATGAGAGTGGTTGCAACATGAAGAATGAGGTTGACTATGGATTACTTATCGATTAAACAACTATCAGAAAAATGGGGGATTTCAAAAAGGAGAATTCAAACCTTGTGTTCAACAGATCGGATTCCTGGTGCTAAAAAAGTTGGCTACTCATGGATCATACCTGACAATGCAGAAAAGCCTATTGATGCACGCATTAAATCAGGCAAATATCTGAAGAACAAAAGATGTTCTGAGGCTTCGGAATAACAAGGTTTAAGGAGGCAGCATACAAATGAAGATCTTTGATAATATTTCTGAAATCGTGCGCGATGATATGGCCGATACGATCAAAAAAGGAAGCAAGGTATCGGTTGCAGCTGCCTGCTTTTCCATGTATGCGTATAAGGAATTGAAAAAGCAGTTGGAGGGTGTAGAAAATTTCCGATTCATCTTCACCTCACCAACTTTTACGACCGAAAAAGCCTCGAAAGAGAAGAGGGAGTTCTATATTCCGAGGCTAAACCGTGAGAGCAGTTTGTACGGAACAGAATTTGAGATCAAATTGCGCAACGAGATGACGCAGAAATCCATTGCAAAAGAATGCGCAGATTGGATCAGAAGGAAAGCTGTTTTCAAATCCAATATCACCGGGGAAAACATGCAGGGCTTTATGACGGTGGATTCTTCGGCAGAACAGGTCGCCTATATGCCAATGGCTGGTTTTACCACGGTCGATATAGGCTGTGAGCGGGGCAACAACAGCTATAATATGACTAACCGAATGGAAGCACCGTTCTCCACTCAGTATATGCAGCTGTTTGAGACGATCTGGAATGATCGCAGCAAAATGCAGGATGTTACCGATGTGGTGATCGAGAACATCTCTTCTGCTTATAATGAAAATTCTCCGGAGTTTATCTATTTTATGACTCTGCATCATGTGTTCAGCGAGTTCCTGGATGATATTTCGGAGGATGTTCTTCCCAACGAAGCTACAGGATTCAAAGAAAGTAAGATCTGGAACCTGCTTTACGATTTCCAGAGAGATGCCGTTCTTGCAATCATCAACAAACTGGAAAAATACAATGGCTGTATTCTGGCAGACAGTGTTGGTCTTGGTAAAACGTTCACGGCCTTAGCCGTTGTGAAGTATTACGAAAACAGAAACAAGTCGGTTCTTGTTTTGTGTCCGAAGAAACTGGCGGAAAACTGGAATACTTATAAGGGTAACTATGTGAATAACCCGATCGTTGCAGATCGTCTGCGGTATGATGTGCTGTTCCATACGGATTTATCGAGAACGGGCGGTATATCCAATGGTATTGATCTGGACCGCTTGAACTGGGGCAATTATGACCTTGTTGTCATTGATGAATCTCATAACTTCCGCAACGGTTCCGGTACTCATGCGAATACAACCGAGAATCGGTATGTGAAATTGATGGAGAAAGTTATTTGTACCGGTGTGAAAACGAAAGTTCTAATGCTTTCGGCAACGCCGGTCAATAACCGATTTGTAGATCTGCGGAATCAGCTGGCGATTGCTTATGAGGGCGACAGCGAGCAAATCGACAGTAAGCTTGCAACAAAAAAATCCATTGATGATATTTTCCGCCAGGCACAGAAAGCATACAATGCCTGGTGTAAGCTGGAACCGAAAGATCGCACAACGGATGCACTTTTAAGAACCTTGGATTTTGATTTCTTTGAGGTGTTGGACAGCGTAACGATCGCCCGCTCCAGAAAGCACATTTCCAAGTATTACAGCACAGCGGAAATTGGTAAATTCCCGGAGCGATTGAAGCCTATTTCGATGCGGCCGAGCCTTACCAACTTAAAATCAGCCATCAACTATAATCAAATCTATGAAGAGTTGATGAAGCTGACCCTTTGCATTTATACGCCGTCAAACTATATCTTTCCCAGCAAGCTGGATAAATATATGGATCTAACGCACAACAAGGGTATCAATCTTACCCAGCGTGGTCGTGAGCAGGGTATCCGCCGCCTTATGAGTATCAATCTACTGAAACGGTTGGAAAGCTCGGTGTTTTCGTTCAACCTGACGCTTAGCCGTATTCGTGAGCTGATTACAAAAACTATCGGTGCGATCAATCGTTTTGAAAAGTACGGTATTTCTGATCTTGATATGTATGAAGCATCCGATCATGACTTTGATATGGATGACAGCAACACAGATTTCTTCACAGTGGGTAAAAAAGTAAAAATCGATCTTGCCGATATGGACTACCGTACATGGCGAGAAGAACTTCAAGCTGATGCGGATATTCTGGAATTGCTGACGCTTATGATTGCCGACATTACCCCAGAGTACGATACGAAGCTGCAAACATTATTTGCTCTGATCTCCAAAAAAATCGAGCATCCAATCAACGGGGACAACAAGAAGATCCTGATTTTCTCGGCGTTTTCGGATACAGCAGAATACTTGTATGAAAATGTCAGTGCATTTGTGAAAAAGAGGTATGGGCTGGATACGGCGCTTATTACCGGAACGGTTGACGGCAAGACAACCGTTAAAGGGCTGAAAGCAACACTGAACAATGTATTGACCTGTTTTTCACCCATCAGCAAGAGCAAAGCGGTGCTTATGCCAAACAGCACAGCTAATATTGATATTCTGATCGCTACAGATTGTATTTCGGAAGGTCAGAACCTGCAGGACTGCGACTATCTGGTAAACTATGATATTCATTGGAACCCTGTGCGCATCATCCAGCGCTTTGGGCGTATCGACCGTATCGGTAGCAAGAACGGGTATATCCAGCTGGTGAACTTCTGGCCGGATATGGATCTGGATGAGTACATCAATCTGAAAAACCGTGTGGAAACCAGAATGAAGATCTCGATCATGACCGCTACGGGCGATGATGACCTGATCAACGCGGAAGAAAAAGGTGACTTGGAATATCGCAAGGCTCAGTTGAAACGGCTGCAGGAAGAAGTGGTTGACATCGAGGATATGTCGGAAGGAATCTCGATCATGGATCTGGGGCTGAACGAGTTTCGGCTTGATCTTTTGGAATATCTGAAAACACATCCCGATATGGAACGAAAGCCGCGCGGCCTTCATGCCGTTGTACCGGCAACGGAAGAGCTGCCGGAAGGCGTGATCTTCGTACTGCGGAATGTAAACAACAGTGTGAATATAGACAATCAGAACCGTATCCATCCGTTTTACATGGTGTATATCGGTCGGGAGGGGGATGTGATCTGCGATTACCTGAACCCCAAGCAGCTTCTGGATGATGTGAGACTTCTGTGCCGTGGCAAGTCGGAACCTATCAAGGCGGTTTATACAAAGTTCAACGAAGAAACGGACGATGGTCGGAACATGGCAGAAATGTCGGAACTTTTGAGTATGGCCATTGATTCTATTATCGATACCAAAGAAGAAAGTGATATTGACAGCCTGTTCTCGGCTGGCGGTACATCGGCATTGATGTCGGATATTTCCGGGCTGAGTGATTTTGAGCTGATCTGCTTTTTGGTCGTAAAATAGAGGAGGGATTCTATTGTTAGGGCTTCCAAAATCAACCGAGTTTAATAAGCGCCTGCCAAAGCAGAAGTTCTACGAGAACCTTACCATTACGCCTGCTTTAAAAAAGAGTTTTACTGATGATATTCGTATGATCTATTGGCGCAATAAGATCGCTGCTTCCACGATGAATCTGGCAGCAGGGCAAACGGTGACAGAGATTGAAGTGTTTGAAATTCAGCTGACCACGCAGATGGTGAATGAAGCAATGTTGCGGCAGATCGACCGTGAGATCCCGTACCATATTTTATTCCTGCTGGAATATGGCGGCAAGTATCAAGCGTGGATCGGATACAAAGAAGCGACTGTCGGAAATAATGCTTTCAAGGTGGAGCGCTACTATCACACGGATTGGATGGAAGAGGACGAGCTTCCGCTGAAAGCGGAGGGGCTTAGCCTGGATGCTGTTTATGAGAATTTTGTCCGCCAGCTGGCAGGCGCTGCGCTGGAGCAGGTAGAGGACGGGCAGGAAACGCTGCAGAAATCTGTGCAGCGGAGTGAGCAGAGAGCAAAGCTTCAAAAACAGATCGAGAGCTTGCAGGCAAAGATACGAAAAGAAAAGCAGTTGAATAAGCAGATGGAAATGAATGCGGAGTTGAAGAAATTAAAAAAGTTTTTAAGCAAGATTGACATATAGAAAAAGAGGTGAAACTGGTGGGTTATTTTGAGTATAGAGATTTGGCACCAATTGATAATATAGAAAACGGCGACAAATACATAGAAGCCCTTAACTGGGCGTTTCAAAATAAGAAAGTTAAGAATATTGCCTTGACAGGCCCTTATGGTGCAGGTAAGAGCAGCGTTATTGAAACTTTCATTGCGCAGGACGATAAAAAGAATAACAAGGGCTTTCCTTTTCGTGCGAATACCATCAGAAAGAAATCTCTTAAAATATCTATGGCCACATTCTTTAAGGGAAAGGCTTTGGAAAATGCTGAATCGGGAGAAAAAATTGAAGTAGATGCAGACGAGGTTGAAAAAGGAATCTTAAAGCAGCTTTTTTACAAAGTGGAACCAGGTAAAATTCCGCAAAGCAGATATAGAAAAATACATAAAATAAAGCTGTCTCCGGTGATGGTGCATATTTTTGGCGCAATGACACTGATTACTTTTTTGTCTGCTATTTTTGCTCCGGAAAAATATAATACTTTTGTTCAGACAATAAACAACTTCCTTTCAATAGAAAGTGCACCCAATATTAAAACATATTCTTTTATGGGGATACTCTTCTTAGTGACTGCCGGTGTGATTGCCTATTTGTATCGTACTGTGATTTCGAGATTCAGGATAAAAGAAGTAAAGCTGCCCAGTGATACGACCATTCAAAGCGGCAGAGAAGAATCGGATTCTGTTTTCAATAAGAATCTTGATGAAATCATGTACTTCTTTGAAGCTACTGGATACAGGATCGTGTTTTTTGAAGACCTGGATCGTTTGGACAGTCCAAAGATTTTTGTTCACCTTAGAGAACTGAATAACCTTCTTAATAACGATGATGCTATTAAAGGAAAGCCGATCGTTTTTGTTTATGCTGTTAGAGATGACATTTTTTCTAAGGAAGATCGAACCAAGTTTTTTGATTTTATCATTCCCATCGTTCCGGTAATCAACGAGACAAACTCTGGAGAAATCCTCCTCCAGCGGTTTCAAGAGGCAAAAGGAAAAGGCGTCGAACACAATATATCACAGGAGTTTGTATTGGATGTTTCTCCGTATGTTTCGGATATGCGCGTTTTGCAAAATATATATAATGAGTTTGTTATATACAAAGATACATTGAGGACAACGCAGGAACTTTCATTGTCGGATGAGCAAATGCTTGCAATGATCATCTTTAAAAATATCCATCCGAGTGATTTCGCAGATATACAAAGCGAATCGGGCGTTATCAAACAAGCTTTTGAGGATAAACAAAGGTTTATTTCGGCAAAGAAACAGGAAATGCAAGCAGAAATTGATGACTATGAAACCGCGGTAGAGCGATACCAAGCGGACAGCATGAAATCGGTGAGAGAAATCAAATATGCGATGTTTGGAGAGCTGATGGGGCGGTTGGGAACTCCAGAGTCGATAAGAAAAAGGTATTATGAAACGATTTCTGCAGACAAAATCATGCAGGATAATTTTGATTTAGCACAATTACTCAGCGAAAAATATGATGAAATTCATTATTACTATGGAAGTGGATATTCGAACCAAACATCAATAAATAAAGAAATGCTCGAATCCTACATCGAACGGTGGAAGGAAATCAATCGGGTAAGAAAAATCGGGCTGCAGGAAATGCAGGAAAAATTGCAGCAACTTAGAATGCAGCAACATGATCTTTCAGGGCTTTCGATCGCTAAGCTGTTGGAGGAATATTTACCAGAGGAAGTATTATCAGAGACAGTTCGACGGAATAAATTGCTTGTATTTCTTCTTCGCAGAGCCTATATTGACGAAAAGTATGCCAGCTATATTAACTACTTTAAAGGTACGAGCATTACCAAGGATGATATGAATTTTATTCTTTCGGTGAAGAATCAAGAGCCACTTGCATTTGACTATCAGCTGACTAAGGTGCCAATGGTGATTCAAAGACTTCAAGAGTATGAATTTGAGGAAAAGGCTATTTATAATTTTACCTTACTTGAAGAATTGCTATCAGAAGGTGAATCAGTAAAGCTAAGTGCTTTTATCAACCAGCTATCTGACGAAGAAGAAACCAGCTGGCGCTTTATTGATGAGTTTTTCAGTTACACTAAGCAAAGAGAACAGTTTATTCAATTACTGACCGAAAAATGGACGGGAATGTGGACGCATATCAGTGCAGATGCAACAATGACCTATGATCACAAACTGGAATACCTATGCGAAATCATGAATACTTCTCCAATTTCTGTAATTGAGGAGTTGAATGCAGACGGTAGTATGACAGCATTTTTTGAACAGCATGAAGATATTCTTCAGAAGTTAGAACCTTGCGAAAATGAAAAAATCATTTCAGTGATCCAGTGCCTGAATGTTCACTTTACTCGCTTGCTGATAGAAAATGTTGCAAATAATATTTTGGATGCAGTTTTCGATGGAGATTTCTTTGTTCTGAATCAAGAAATGATCCAAACGATAGTGTGGTATAAAAAGAGCAGCATGGTTGGCGATTTGACCACTCGTCCATATTCCACATTGATCGCTCTAAAGTACTTGCCTTTGCTACAGTATGTTCAGGATAATATCGAATTGTATGTTCGTGAAGTTGTTTTAACGAATGAAGTTTTGAAGGATAATGCAGAGGATATTATTGACCTTCTCAGGCGTTTAGATGGTGTGACAGAAGTTCAATTGCAGATCGTCCGGCAGGAGCAATTTGCGCTAAGTAATATTGAAGATTGTGCAGGCGATCTGGTTCGAGAAAACAAAGAAAAATGGAATGCTGTTTGGGACGAACTTCTAATAGAAAATATTATTGAGCCTAATTGGAATAATATCATTCAGTATTGGAAGATTTACAGCTTTACAGATACGCTGAAAGAATATGTATCCACACAGGTCGATGTGTTGAAAGAAGCTGATACCGCTGCTGTAAGCGATGAATTTATAAAGGAATTCATAAATTCTGAATTCAGCGGAGAAATTCAAAGAAAACTCATCCCCGTGCTGAAGATGGATGACTTTGATATGGATGTGTCGACAATCGATCCATCCACATTGCAGATTATGATCGATTGCAGATATTTTGCGTTTTCTGCTGAGCGATACGAAAGTCTTGCGGCAATCTCACCTAACTTTGGTGTAGATTTCATAACGCAAAATCAGGATGATTTTATGGCGGTAAAAAACAGTATCACTATGTCTGGTGATTTGTTTGAAAGCCTCATGCTCAGTGAACACATTCAGAAAGAATATAAAGACGAATTGTTTACCGAATATGCCGAAAGTTGCATGACGGCAGGTGTGGCCATGAAAATGGCTGCATTGAAATTGCCGGTTACAAAGGATATTGCGGATGCTGCGATGGACTGCGTAGGTCAGCAGGATAAATCGGAAATTCTGTTCGCAAACATTGGTGTATACGGCGCTGGCGAGCTTCCACGAAAATTCAATGAGCTTGGCGGAATATATGCTAATCTTGCTGACCGTACAAAACGCCATGAGGTTCTTTTGCCAGCAACGCTGGAATACTATTCGTTGGCCGAATACCTGAAAAATATTGGATATATTACGAGTGTGGAAGAAAAAATAGAAAAGCAATATGATGCTGCTTTAGAAAAAGAAAAAACGCAAAAATTCTTAAAGCTTCGTATTAAGAAAGCATAAGAGGAGGAAAACCGGAATGGATAAGATGAAAATGGAGTCGCCGGATATGACTGCGCAGAACATAGACCGCATTGCTGCGCTATTCCCGAACTGCATTACCGAAACGGTGGATGAAAACGGCAAGCTCAAGCGTGCAATCAATTTTGAGCTGCTGAAGCAGGTGCTTTCGCCCGATGTGGTGGACGGCGACGAGCGGTATGAGTTTACATGGGTGGGCAAGAAGGCTGCCATCGTGGAAGCCAACAAACCGATTCGCAAAACGCTGCGCCCCTGCAAAGAAGAAAGCAAAAACTGGGATACCACTGAAAATCTCTACATTGAGGGCGACAATCTGGAAGTGCTGAAGCTTTTGCAGGAAAGCTATCTCGGCAAGGTGAAGATGATTTACATTGACCCGCCGTACAATACCGGCAACGACTTTATCTATGCCGACGATTTCAAGCGCTCGCAGGAAGAAGAAAACGAGCAGATGGGAATGTTCGACGAAGACGGCGACCGCCTATTCAAAAACACCGACACAAATGGACGGTTTCATTCCGACTGGTGCAGCATGATCTATTCCCGACTGATGCTGGCGAGAAATTTGCTAACAGATGATGGGGTTATCTTTATCAGCATTGACGATAATGAGCAGGAAAACCTTAAAAAGTGCTGCGATGAAGTGTTTGGCGGACAAAATTTCGTTGCCACATTTCCATGGAGAAAGAGAACCGCGAAATCGGATGTGCCATTTGGGGTATCACAAGATTGCGAGTGGGTTATTTGCTATGCAAAAAGTGGAAAATTTGCAGCACGAGTAGCAGGAACAGAACGCAAGTATTTTGAAACGCCTGATTTTCCAGGACGTCCGTGGAGAATACATGATTTGACAAAGCAGACTACTGCAAGTGAACGTCCCAACAGTTTCTTCCCGATGGTTAATCCTAAAACCGGAGAGGAATATCCTGCTAATCCTAATAGAACTTGGGCTATTACAGAAGAAACATTTAAATTTTATTATTCAGTTGATCGCATTGTTTTCCCAGGTGATTACGATTTTTTGAATATTACTAAACCGGCTTTACGCTATTGGAAGGAAGATGATGTAAAGAAGTCAGGGGACATGTTTGGAATGATGCCTGTCAGTACTAAGCTGCCGGATAATATCGGTATGTCACTGGATGGCACGAAAGAAATCACAGCATTGTTTGATGGAAAAATTTTTAGTTTTCCTAAAACGGTTTCTTTGATTAAGTTTTTTGTCGATATTTCCACAAAGCTGGATAAAGAAGCAATCATACTTGACTTCTTCTCTGGCTCTGCCACCACCGCCCATGCTGTTATGCAGCTCAATGTCGAAGACGGCGGACACCGCAAATTCATCATGGTGCAGTTGCCTGAACCGTGCGATGAAAAGAGCGAAGCCTACAAAGCTGGGTATAAAAATATCTGCGAAATCGGCAAAGAACGAATTCGCCGTGCTGGTGAAAAAATAAAATCCGAAAGCCCCTTGACGACCGGGAATCTCGATGTTGGTTTCCGCGTTCTCAAGCTTTCCGACAGCAATATGAAAGATGTCTACTATGCGCCGGATGACTACAGTCAGAGCTTGCTGGCCGGACTGGAATCCAACATCAAAGAAGATCGCACCGACCTTGATTTGCTGTTCGGTTGTCTGCTGGATTGGGGTCTGCCGCTGTCTATGCCGTATTCTTCTGAACAAATCGACGGTTGCACCGTTCACACCTACAATGATGGCGACCTGATCGCCTGCTTTGATAAGAATGTGCCTGAAAGCGTGGTCAAGGAAATCGCTAAGCGTCAGCCACTCCGTGCTGTTTTCCGTGACAGTAGTTTTGTTAACAGCCCGGCTAAGATTAATGTTACAGAGATTTTCAAACTGATTGCGCCGGATACCCGTGTAAAAGTGATTTGATGGGAGGGGCGGAAATGAAAAATAATGAGATTCACAAGACAGTTCAAAGTGACTTTTTAAAGAATGTTTCCGAGATTCTTCTGCAAGCACGGAAAAATGCAAAAACTGCTGTCAACCTTTCTATGGTTTACGCTTATTACGAGATAGGCAGAATGATCGTTGAGGAAGAACAGCATGGCGCAAATAGGGCAGCTTATGGCAAACAGCTTTTGAAAGAACTTTCTGCATATTTAACAGATATATTTGGAAAGGGATTTTCTACAACGAATTTGAAACAAATGCGGCAGTTCTATCTTACTTATGTAAACGACCAAATTAGTCAGACACTGTCTGACCAATTCGAAACGCTTCCAACTGCCAGTACTGGAAGAAAGTTTTTCCTGAGCTGGTCGCATTATCTGAAGCTTATGCGGATCGATAATATAGACGAACGGCATTTTTATGAAATCGAGTGCGTTAAAAATGATTGGAGCCTCAGTGAGCTGAAACGCCAATATAATAGTGCTCTTTATGAGAGAATTGCTCTCAGTACAGATAAGGACAAGGTTTATCGGCTGGCAGTGGAAGGACAGAAGGTAGAGACGCCGAAAGATGCAGTGAAAGATCCGTATGTGCTTGAATTTCTTGGGCTGAAAGAGCTTCCGGAATACTCGGAAAGTGAACTGGAAAGCAGAATTATTGATCATTTGCAGCAGTTTCTTTTGGAACTGGGCACTGGTTTTGCATTCATCGGGCGTCAGGTGCGCTTCACCTTTGATGAAGAACACTTTCTGGTTGATCTAGTTTTTTATAATCGCCTGCTGCGTTGTTTTGTGCTGTTCGATTTGAAAATTGGGGAACTTAAGCATCAGGATATTGGGCAGATGCAGATGTATGTTAATTACTATGACCGCAAAGTAAAGCTGCCAGATGAAAATAGAACGATCGGCATTGTTCTGTGCCGCGATAAAAATAATGCGGTTGTAGAAATGACACTGCCGGAAGATAATTCTCAGATATTTGCCAGCAAGTATGAAACAGTTCTTCCCAAAAAGGAAGATTTGAAGAAAATTTTGGAAGAACAAATTGCAGCGGAGGATGGAGGCGAGGACAATGAAACTTCAATTTAAGCATCAGAAGTTCCAGGCGGATGCTGCAAAGGCTGTGGTAGATGTATTTGCCGGGCAGCCTTACCTGACGCCGACTTATATGATGGACAGAGGCACCGGTATTTTTCAGATCGGCATGAATGAGGAAGATGACTTTACCGGCTGGCGCAATCAGCCGCTTGTGCCGGAATTATCTAAGCGTATGATTTTGGAGCAGATCCAGGAAATACAAAGAATTTACCAGATCACACCTTCTCAGAAATTGGAGGGCGAAGGATATAATCTGACGATTGAAATGGAAACTGGTGTTGGTAAAACATATACCTATATCAAAACCATGTTTGAACTGAATAAGCACTATGGTTGGAGCAAGTTTATTGTTGTGGTACCGAGTATCGCCATCCGTGAGGGTGTTTACAAGTCTTTCGAGGTAACGCAGGAACATTTTGCGGAGGAATATGGAAAGAAGATCCGCTTTTTTATCTATAATTCTGCTCAACTTACGGAAATTGACCGTTTTGCATCGGACAATTCCATCAATGTGATGATTATCAACTCGCAAGCATTTAATGCCAGGGGAAAGGACGCACGTCGTATTTACATGAAACTAGACGAGTTTCGTTCTCGTCGTCCGATTGACATTATTGCAAAGACTAATCCGGTTCTTATTATTGATGAGCCGCAATCCGTGGAAGGAAAACAGACAAAAGAGCGCCTGCGCGAGTTCCACCCGCTGCTGACCCTGCGTTATTCCGCAACCCATAAATCAGACAGCATTTACAACATGATCTATCGGCTGGATGCTATGGAAGCTTATAACAAACGCCTTGTTAAGAAGATTGCTGTGAAGGGGATCGCGGAATCCGGCAGCACAGCTACGGAAAGTTATGTCTACCTGCAAAGCATCAACTTGTCTAAAGCTGATCCAACTGCAACGATTCAGTTTGACTATAAGGGTACTTCTGGTATTCGAAAAGTTACGAAGACGGTGAGCATAGGTTTTAATCTTTATGATCAGTCCAATGGGATGGAAGAATACCACAATAACTTTGTGGTAAAGTCGATTGATGGCCGTGATGATTCTGTGGAGTTTCTGAACGGCATTAAAATCTATGCCGGTGATGTGATCGGCAAGGTCAGCGAGGAGCAGCTGCGCCGTATTCAGATCCGGGAAACGATTCTATCTCATATTGAAAGAGAACGTCAGTTGTACTACAAAGGTATTAAGGTTCTTTCTCTGTTTTTCATCGATGAGGTTGCCCACTACAAGCAGTACGATGAGACCGGCGAATCGAAAAATGGTATCTTTGCAGATATGTTTGAAGAGGAATACCGCGATATCGTGGAAAACCTGCAAATGGGCATCGGTGAGGAAGCGTATTTCCATTATCTGAATTCTATCTCGGCAGAATCTACTCACGCGGGTTATTTTTCCATCGATAAAAAGGGTAAGATGGTCAATAGTAAGGTTGGCCGTAGAGAAACCACAACGGATGATGTGGATGCCTACGACTTGATTATGAAGAACAAGGAGCTACTGCTGGACAGAGACCCGAAGCGTTCCCCGGTTCGGTTTATCTTCTCGCACTCAGCGCTTCGCGAAGGCTGGGACAATCCGAACGTTTTCCAGATCTGTACACTGAAGCAGAGCGGCAGCGATGTTCGTAAGCGTCAGGAGGTTGGCCGCGGCTTGCGTTTATGCGTTAACCAGGATGGCGAACGCCAGGATGCAAATGTTCTGGGCAATGATGTGCATAACATCAATATATTGACAGTCATTGCTAGCGAAAGCTATGACTCTTTTGCGAAAGGTTTGCAGAGTGAGATCGCAGAGGCTGTGGCAGATCGTCCGCGTGCCATTACTGTAGATCTGTTTGTTGGAAAGGTCATCAAGGATTCGAGCGGTCATGAGCAGGTGATCGATAAAGATATTGCAGACGCGATCATGTATGATCTGATTATTAACCGCTATATCGACAAGAAGGGCGCATTGACTGATAAATATTACGAAGAAAAGGCTAATGGTACATTACAGGTTGCCGAAGAAGTAGCAGACTGTGCAGCTTCCGTTGTCGAGATCATTGGCTCTATTTATGATCCGAAGACCATGCAGCCTGAAAATGCCCGCAGCAATAATGTGGAACTTCATGTTGATGAAGAAAAAATTGCGATGCCGGAATTTAAGGCACTTTGGTCTAAAATCAATGCAAAGTCAGTTTATATTGTAGATTTTGATACTGATGAACTGGTGCAAAAGGCAATCGCTTCTCTGGATGCCAAGCTGCGCGTTGCTAAGATCTTCTTTAAGGTTGAATCAGGTGTCATGGAAGAAATCAAATCCAAGGAAGCATTGGAATCTGGAGCTGCCTTTATAAAGGAGACCTCTGCTTCTTATGGTACACAGACACGGATTTCCGTCAATAGCAGCGTGAAATATGATTTGGTTGGTAAGCTGGTAGAAGAGACAAAGCTGACCCGTAAAGATATAATTGCTATTCTGCGTGGCATTCAAAAGCCTGTCTTTGAGCAGTTTAAAGATAATCCGGAAGAATTTATCATCAAGGCGGCTGCACTCATCAACGATGAAAAGGCGACTGCAATTATTCAGCACATTACTTATGATGTTTTGGATGAGCGGTACGGAACGGAAGTATTTACAGATCCGACTATCAGGGGTAAACTAGGCGTCAATGCAATGAAAGCAAAGAAACATTTATACGATCATGTTGTTTTTGATTCCACCAATGAACGCGACTTTGCTGCTGAACTGGACACCAACACGGATGTGGCTGTATATGTGAAGCTGCCGGATGGATTCTATATTTCAACGCCGGTAGGTCACTATAACCCTGACTGGGCGATTGCTTTCTACGAAGGAAAAGTAAAGCACATCTATTTTGTGGCAGAAACCAAAGGTTCTATGTCCTCTATGCAGCTGCGTTTGATCGAGGAATCCAAGATTCACTGTGCACGGGAACATTTTAAGGCAATCAGCAGTGACAGCGTTGTTTACGATGTTGTGGACAGCTATCAGAGCCTTTTAAATAAGGTAATGAGATAAGAGGTTGGGAGAATGATATTTTCCATCAGCAACTATAGGAAGGAGTGCTGACAGAAGATTATGATCATATCTGAATTAAAAATATACAATTTTCGGCGTTTTCAATCTGTGGATGGTGCTCCTGGATTGCAAATCACTTTTCACAAAGGCCTTAATGCTTTGATCGGCGAGAATGATTCTGGAAAAACAGCTGTAATAGATGCACTAAAGTTGGTTTTGTTAACACAGAGTAATGAATATATAAGGCCAGTAGATGAAGATTTTTATACTTCAGCAAATGGTGAGGCTTGCACGGAATTTAGAATTGACTGTTTTATTACAGAGTTTAGTCAAAATGAGGCAAAGAATTTCGTTGAATATTTGAAATTTAGAGCTGACGGAGAAAAGGTGGAATACACTTTGGAACTTCATTATCGTGCATGGAGAGAAGGACATAAGATTTATCAAGAGCTGCGCGTAGGTGATGCGGATGATGGCATTTCAATAGACGGAAAAGCAAGAGACTTGTTGAAAGCTGTTTATCTGAAACCACTTCGAGATGCTGAACGAGAGATGAGTTCGGGGAGAAGTTCACGAATATCACAGATCCTGTTGAATCATCCGGTTTTTAAAGACAAGAATGAACACACTGTTCTTGGAATTTTTCAAGATGCAAATCAAAAGATAGAAGAGTATTTCACGAATGATCCTGAAGGAAAAAGTATTTTGCAAACAATTCGGGATAATTTGGAAGCGTTTAACGACAAAGGACAGAAAAGTGATGCTGAATTAAAAACATCAGATATTCAAATAAAAGCAATTCTGGAATCCTTATCATTAAAAGCGCCGGAGCTTAATCCAGGACTTGGAGAATTAAATTTACTATTTATTGCAGCTGAACTACTGCTTCTTAAAGATGATACCGACGGAGGTTTGAAGTTGGCACTGATTGAGGAGTTGGAAGCCCATCTGCATCCACAAGCGCAGCTTCGTTTGATCAGTTATCTTCAAAACGAGTATAACGAGAACGATGTTCAGATAATTGTGTCTACTCATAGTCCTATCCTTGCCTCGAAAATCAACCTAAAGAACTTAATTCTTATGAAAGATGGTAAGGGATTTGACTTAGCTGAGGGCGCAACAGGACTTCAAAAGGGAGACTATCTGTTCTTGCAACGTTTCCTTGATTCGACAAAAGCAAATTTATTTTTTGCCAAGGGAATTATAATGGTTGAAGGTGATGCAGAGAATATCTTGATCCCGGTAATTGCAGATATTATCGGGTATCCCCTTGAAAAATACGGAGTATCCATTGTAAATGTAGGAAGCACGGCATTCTTGAGATATAGTGGGATTTTAATTAGAAAAAATGGAGAAAAAATTGGAATTCCAGTTTCTGTGATTACGGATTGTGATGTTCGACCGTATGATATTGATGAAAAGACAAAGGAAAAACAATTCAATGAAAAAGTAAGCGAATCATTACAAGCTGAGCAAGCTAAAAACGAAAAATATTCGAATGGATCTGTTCGTGGATTTACATCGCCAAGGTGGACGTTAGAGTATTGTATAGCTATGAGCTGTCTTTCAGAAGATTTTCATAAAGCAGTTCATTATGGAAAGAAAATTTTGAATGCACAAGAAAATATCGCCATTACTGATAGTAAAATTGATGAAGCCAATGGACTGGTTAAAGAAGAAGCTAAGCAGTGGGATAGTTTACCATTGAGTAAAAGAGCATATAATATTTTTTCTTTGATGCTTAACGCGGATGGAAAGAGTGGTTTAAAGGCTATTGTTGCCCAATGTTTGGCCTCAATTTTGCGTTGGAAAGTATCAGTGATACCAGAAAAGCTGACGCAAGAAAAAATGTTTGATGTTGAACTATACGGCCTTAAGACGGATGAGAAAAAGAAAGTGGAACTGAGTAATAAAATTGAGAATGATTCATTCCTTGGCTATATTGTGAGAGCCATCAAATATGCTTCTGGAATCGAGGAATAAAATAGGAGGATTGCATGGAAAGATGGGAGATTTCAAATCAGGAAATTGAATCAACAGAGAAGCTTCTACTGCCGGAAAATGCACATTTTCCAGAAGATGCGAGAGATGTTATTCGCTGTTGGCATTCCGTTGATGTTTCAGCGTGTCCGGGGAGTGGGAAAACTACAGTACTTCTTGCCAAATTGAAATTACTGGCTGATCGAATGCCACTTAAAAATGGCGCTGGGATATGTGTTCTTTCTCATACTAATGTTGCCGTAAAAGAAATTAAAAACCGGCTTTCTGGATATGCAGATAAGCTTATTGCTTATCCGAATTACATTGGGACAATTCAATCTTTTATCGATAAGTTTGTGACTATGCCGTATTTGCGTAATATAACCGGGCATAATGTTCAGGTAATCGATGATCTTCCATATGTCCGTCAAATGCTCAAACGAATTTATGACGAAAAGAAATATGAAAAACTTAAATATGTAATTAGAAATAGTTATTTATCAAACAAGCAGTTTGCGGATATACAGACATTTGTGCAGGCGCTGTACTTGCGAGATGATGGTTCATTATGTGTGGGAAACCAGAAGAAAGCATTAGCTGGTGCAGGTAAACCATCTACTCAACAGTTCAACATATTGATTGAAGATCTCTTAATGAAAGATGGCATTATAAGATTTCATGATGCGTATTCATATGCACAAAAGGCCATAGACACTTTATCAGAAACATATACGGATCTTTTCCCGCTGCGATTTCGGTATGTGTTTATAGATGAGTATCAGGATTGTGATATTATTCAGAGAAAAGCATTAATGAAAATTTTTGATTCGGAAAAATGTTCGGTAATGAATATTGGCGATCCAGATCAAGCAATATATAATTCCTCGAATAGTAAAGTGCCGGACTGGGATCCACGAGATGGCTTTTTGCCTATTCAGACTTCTTGCAGATACAGTCAAGAAATTGCGGATGCAATTTGTAAATTAAAGACAGGTAACAAGGAAATCTTGACATTTACAGGAAACACTGGCATTAAACCTGTATTGATTGTTTTTGATCCGAAAAAAATTGATAGAGTGCTGGGCGGTTTTATTTCTGCATTAGAGACACATGGCCTTCACGATTGCCAAGGTATTTACAAAGCTGTAGGGGCAGTCAGAAAAGACACAGGAGCAGGTTTAAAAATCGGTAGTTATTGGTCGGAATTTGATTCATTTCCGAAGAAGCAAGGTGATTATAATTACTGGGAGTTAGTTGAACAAATTAAAACATGTTTATTAGCCGGAGATTTATATAAAGCGGAATGCATAGTTCGTAAGCTCTTATGCCGGCTGTTCCATTATGCAAAGATTGTTAATGCTGATTCGGGAAAAGAATACACTGTATACACAATTAAAAAGACTCTTAATGAAGAATATAGAGACATATACCGTCAGTGGATTTTTGATTTATCAAGATTACAAAACTTAAATACAGAAAATGTGGATTCTTTTTTACGAAAAGAGGTAAATGAACTTTTAAAAATCAGAAATCCACAAGCAGTTGATGTATTTGAAGGCCTACCAGAGTTCTTTTTGGATCGTACTGATTTTAGAACAGAGAAAGAAGCTTGTGAAAGAAATGTATTCGTAGATCCAATCAGGGGACGTAGGATAATGTTTGATACGATTCATGGTGTTAAGGGAGAGACACATGATGCGACTCTTTACCTTGAAACTGATAGGCAGGGAGCATCAGATTTAAATAGAATACTTCCTTATTTCGGAACGGGAAAAGTTGGAACATCACCATTATATGATTATAGCAGGAAGCTCGCATATGTTGGGATGAGCAGACCACGAAAATTATTATGTGTTGCGATGCAGGATAAAACCTATAAAAAATGTGAAGATAAATTTGTGGCTGATTGGGAAATTATTGATTTGAGAGAATGATCGAGTAATTATACCTGTTTTACGATTGCAAAAAAAGTAAGCGTAAAAATTTACGACCGAATTTATACGTTTTTTACGATCACAAAATGATATATGGATTGGAAGGAAGAACACATGGATGATAAAGAGCGCGGAAAACGTATCCAGCAGCTTCGGCAGGAGATGAATTTATCGCAGGAACAGCTTGTGGAAAAATTAAATGTTAGCCAAAATACGATTGCTAAGATCGAATGTGGCCTGCGCAGACCTTCAATAGATTTTACGATTGAATTAGCAGAGTTCTTTGAAACGTCCGTCCAATATATTTGACTGGGTGTTCCGGCAGAACATATTGATAAGAAGCGGGAAATAGAAGAAGCAAGCGATCTGATTGATCAGATGGTTGAACGGCTGCAAGGCAAACAAGAAGAACTTCTTCAAATGAAAAAAGAATTAGAGTAAAGCGGTGAAATGCCGTAGTGTGCAGAAAAAACATGCTGCGGCATCTGTTCGTCTATAGACTGGAAGTGCTTCTTATATGCATTACGAGTTCATAGGCTTTTTTATTTTAAACGGTAAAATCTGAATTGTAAGCGGCAGGAAGAAATCCCATAATATCCTAAAATTACTACACCATTTGATGGTGTAGCAGCAGAGATTTACAGAAACTTATGAAAAATTGAAGAAAAACCGAAAGTCCGAAAGCCATTGTAAAATAACCCAGAAATAACCCACGGAGAGATTGCGTGGGTGTTACAAAAAAATAAGGATGATGGGATGCAACATGGTAAAAGAAAAAAGCTGTAAGATTTCAGGAAAAATGAAATTTTACGGCTTTTTCTGTCGATAGCAAATAGAATTGAAAACAAAATATTGATAGAGTATAATTTTGGTATAGATAACCAAAGGAGATGTGCTAATGAGGAATATAACGTTTGATCAGGAAAAATTATCAGCGATCATTGTTGCTTATAAAAAATATTTTCCGAGTCATTGGAAAGATGAGATGTATAAATGGGAAGCAGTTCAGCATTTTCAGAAATATTGGGACGTAAATGCCCAGAACTTTCTTGATATGTTCATGGAAGCTACGGATAAAACTTATAATCTGCTGGCGAATATGAATAATTATCCTAGAGGAATGATTAAGTCATTTTCGACAGTTGATCCAGAGGCCGTTCGTTCCATGTTTATACAACTTTTTGATGAATCAAAGGAGTTATCAGAACGTATTGATCATTTCATGAGTTCGGCGGAAGAGTTACGCGTCAAATACGATGATGGAACTTGGAAACAGCATTATCAAACAGCAAATGCAATCAGTACATATCTTTGGCTTAAATATCCAGACAAGTATTACATTTATAAGTATTCCGAAGTACGTGCAGTTGCCAGGAAGATTGATAGTGATTTTGTACCTAAAAAAGGTAGCTCTGCAGCAAACATAGAAAATAGTTTTAAACTTTATAATGAAATCAGAGAAATACTTGCAGATGACCGCGAGCTTGATAAAATGTTCAAAAGTGTTTTGAATGAATCCTGTTATCCAGATCCAAGAAAAATTACAATGACATTAGATCTTGGATTCTTTGTCAATAGATTTTACAATCAGGAAAAGGAATTTAATCTGGACGCATTACATTCTGATGCGAGGTTTTCGAAATGGTATGCGCCTGTTGTTGAGACTTTATATAAGATGGGAGGAAGCGGAAAAAGACCAGATATTCATCAGAAAATCATCGAGGATTATGGTATTACAGATGATGAACTTAAATCAGTTAATTCTACGGGAAATGCTCAGGTATTAAATGACATCGACTGGGCTCGGAATTACTTGGTTTATGAAGGTATCCTCGACAAGGGGGAAAATGGAGTATGGATACTGACGGAGCTGGGAAAGAAAGTCATCATAACAGATGAATTGGCGGGTAAACTTACTGCTAAATGGATTAAGATAAAAACAGCGGAGCGAGAGCATAGATATGTTCCGGATATAGATTTATCTCCGTACTATGTATATAGGGAAGAGGAAAGTCAAAATTCGGTTGTTCCATATACAAAAGAAGACTTTCTTGGCGAAGTGTATATGTCAGAAGAAAGTTATGATACTCTGGTAGCGCTTCTCAAGAATAAGAAAAATTTGATCCTTCAGGGGGCTCCTGGCGTGGGTAAAACCTTTGCTGCAAAGCGACTGGCATATTCTCTTATAGGGGAAAAGGACGATTCCAGGATTGAATTTATCCAGTTTCATCAGAACTATTCGTATGAAGATTTTATCATGGGATACAAACCGCAGGAACAAGGATTTAAACTTACAAATGGTATTTTCTATCGGTTCTGTATGACTGCGGCGGATCATCCGGAGAAAGACTATTATTTCATTATTGATGAGATTAATCGTGGAAATATGAGTAAGATATTTGGCGAGCTGCTGATGCTTATTGAAAAGGACTATAGAGGGACGAAAGCAACGTTGGCATATTCGAGCACAACTTTTTCTGTACCAAAGAATCTTTACATGATCGGTATGATGAATACTGCGGATAGAAGTTTAGCGATGATTGATTATGCGCTTAGAAGAAGATTCAGTTTTTATGAGATGGAGCCGGGATTTCATTCCGAAGGATTTAAAGCATATCAGGCATCCTTACAAAATGAAACATTCAATGTGCTTATAGAGCAGATTGTTGAGCTAAACAGGGAAATTAATGCGGATGATTCTCTCGGAGCAGGTTTCCGCATTGGCCACAGTTATTTTTGTGGTCAGAAGGAATGTACGGAAGAATGGATGAAGTCTGTTGTATATTATGACATTATTCCTATGTTACAGGAATACTGGTTTGATGACAGACAAAAGGTTCAGCGCTGGGAGAACCTGTTAATAGGAGTTTTCAATGACTAAGGATAAAGGAATTTTTATCAAAAATATATATTATATGCTTGCATATGCGTTTCGAATCCTTAGACAGAAGAATTATGATGAGATTGCCGCAGAAGAGTTTGACGATATTCAAGACCTATTTGCAGTAATTCTGGCAAAAGGAGTATCACAGCAGCTTAAGCAAGGACTTCATAAGGAATACATTACAAAGAATGAAGATTTGTCTGTTATGAGAGGTAAATTGGATATTTATGGAACAATTAAGAATCAAATACAGAGAAAAAAGAGCTTGTCCTGCGAGTATGATGAACTTTCGGTGAACAATATCTTTAACCAGATACTTAAGACTACAATGACTATTCTGATTAGGGATTCCGGGGTGAAAAAATCGCATAAGGCAGACTTGAAAAAGATTATTCTGTTCTTTCATGACATAGATATTATTGAGCCTTCACGGATTAGATGGAGTAGTCTGATGTATCAGCGCAATAACAAAAACTATGAAATGCTTATAAATATTTGTTATTTCGTCCTGGATGGAATGCTACAGACCACAGATAAGGGTAATTACAAAATGATGACCTTTTCGGACGAACATATGCATAGACTTTATGAAAAATTTGTGTTGGAATATTTCAAAAGGCATCATTCCTATTTGTCAGAAGTCAGAGCGGCCCAAGTGAAGTGGAATCTGGCAACAGATACGGAAGAAAGTATGATACGATTCCTGCCTGCCATGCAGACGGATATTTTTCTTAGATACAAAGAAAAGGTACTTATAATAGACACAAAATATTATGGAAATAGTATGCAGAAGCAATATGATAAGGTTACAATCCATTCCGGTAATATGTATCAGATTTTCACGTATGTGAAAAACCAGGATGTCGAAAATAATGGTAGAGTATCTGGTATGCTGTTGTATGCAAAAACAGAAGAAGCAATTACTCCTGATTGCAGTTTTGTGATAGGCGGGAATAAGATTAGTGTGAAAACAGTAGATTTGAATAAAGAATTCAAATTGATAGCTGCACAGTTGGATAAGATTGCTGAAGATTATTTTGGGAAGAAAAGGATTGAAGATAGTATAATTTAAGAAAGCTGGTGTAAAAGTGTCAGTGCATTTGCGAATACATTAGGTGGAGCGTTAATCTTTGGAATATCTGATGATGAACAGATTATAGGGATTGAAGATCCCCATGGAGATGCTGAAAAAATAAGTGAAATCATTAAAACAAGACTGACGCCTATTTCGGAATAAAAGAGATGAGCAATCTTCGATATGTTGGAAGTGGATTTAGTGGTCATTGGAAAATTGATATAGATAAAAAACTAAAAAATTCTTAGTAGCAACTCTTTCTATTTTACTACCAATTTTACTACTAACATGTAGTGACAACTTGCTCAAGCTTGCTCTGCTTTGCCACAATCTGTAATTTTAGAGCATATCACAATAACCCCGAAATCCCGTGCAAAAACAGGGTGTTCCGGGGCAATTCAAGGAAAAATAAAACAATGACAAAAATACTTTTCATCTGCCACGGCAATGTTTAATGGATGTCGTGAAAACCTTGATTTTATTGGATTTCTTGGGGATTAACCAATAATTTACACCTTATTTATACCTTTGGAAGACTGGATCGGAATAATATAATAAAATTTGCTAATCTGTGTTGATTTTTTTTATGATTGAGTATAATAAAAGCAAGAACAGAAATGTTCTCGATGTAAGAGCATCGTTAAAAGTTGGGCTGCAGATGGAGCAGGATAAATTTCCATCTCATTAGATGTCTTAACTGGGCATCGAGCCTGGCAACTTGGATAAAGTTGTAGTCCACGTGGGGGACTTAATGATTTCCACGTCGTTATTGATATCTTAACTGGATATCGAGGCTGACAACCAGCAGAAAACTCTTTTACAAAAATAATTCTCAGAAGAGTGTGGTTAAATGCCACACTCTTCTTTGCGTGTGAGGTATAAATGGCAACAAAGGTAGATAAGAAAAATGCAATACGACAAGGTATTATAGAGGCGGCAATTGTATATAGCCAGAGTTTGGCGGGTAAAACGTTTCTGTATGTATATGGAGATGAATATTTTGAAGTTTCTTTTCCGGTGGATCATTTTCTGCATTTAACAGGAGTGGAGACAATACTTTCTGCAAAGGATTTTTATAGGAATGCAAAAAAGGCTATTCTTACAAATAATCAGTTCTATTTTGATGCAAGACATATATATGCAAATGCCAAAAAGAAACTGCCATGTTTGAAGCGGTTGCCAGAATTAACAAATGAGATGGTTTGTGTTCTTAAGGATATGCAGACTATGACAATTACATGTAAGCTCAGCGTTACAAATTTGGAATTTACATTGGGGCTGACAGAAAACACAGATAGAAGTGGAAACAAGATTAATGATTTTTTCTTGCCAATGTCTTTGCGAGTTAAGGATTCATCTGTTGAAAAAAGTAACGATGGAGAAATCATAGATTTCATTTTTTCAAAGGACGCCAGTGTAGCGAAGTATGATATTTTATTGGTTGAAGATAAGGATAAGAAAATTCCAGATTGTATAAGGCATTTGATTAGTGACAGCTTTTGTTATGAAGCAAATGAATAATTACATATAGAACAATCAGAGCATCATTGGATATATGCTTAATCCAGATGCTGAAGAAAAAATAACCGACGTAGCGATAGAGGAATGTGGCAATATGGTATTAGTGCCAAAAGGCTCATTATTGATTTCAAATGCGATGACGGTTGGATTGGCCTTTATTGTAGATAGAGACGTTTATATTAATCAAAACGTATTTTGGGTAAAGTTGGATGAAACAAAGGTAAATAAAAAATATTTACTGTGGTATTTCAATTGCGTTATTAAAGATTTGTTTGATAAAGTTTTTTCGTCAAAATATTTGTCCAAGAAAGAATTATCAAGAATACGTATTCCAGAAATAGACAAAAAAAAGCAAGATGAAATAGTCAAGCGTTTATTGACATATGAAGATCAAATTATAAAATTAAAAAAAACATTAAAAAATGAGACAGCAGTAATTGATACTGTATTTGGTGAAAAGTTTGAGTTTGATTATGAAACTTTTGAAACACTAAAGAAAAATAACTCGTACTGTTTGATGCAAAGTATGTTCTCTAACAACCAAGATATGAGATTTAGTGTTAAGTATCATAGACCTGCCGGGCGTTTTGTGATGCAACAGTTAAGAAAAATGAGTGATCTATCAATAAAGCATTTTTTAAGTGAGCCGATTGAGCTTGGAGCAAGCATATCGACCAAAGATTACAATGAACATGGAGAATATGTATATATATCAATGGCAACAATAAAAAAATGGAGATTTGATTCAGAAACGGCTGCATTAGTAGATATGTCATATTCGAGTAAGAATGGTAATAAAAGTGTAAAGAAGTATGATATTATTATGGCGCGTTCCGGAGAAGGAACTATTGGGAAAGTTGCTTTGATTGAAGAGGATTTAAAAGGGATATTTGCGGATTTTACAATGAGAATACGCTTAGAAGATTATAATCCTTATTTTGCGTATTATTATTTTAGGACATCCTATTTTCAATATTTGGTAGAGATTTATAAAAAAGGATTGGGAAATAATACAAATATTTTTCCTACTGTTATCAAAGATCTGCCGATACCAAATATATCACTTAAAGAACAAGAAATCATTGTTTCAAAAATTAAAAAGAATATGGATCAACAATTTATAATTAGGAAGCAAATAGATTCAGTTAGAAATAAAATATTAAAGCAAATATGTTGATTGAATAGAAAAGGGGCATCGTAAATCTCTATCCATTTTTAATGGATGACCGATGCCTATTTTATGTATATTTTGGCAAAATTGTGCAGGTGGGCAACAATCGTTTTAGCGTAAACGCAAAATAGGTTCTTTCCATTGTTAGTTGAATTCACAGCGAAATTGCTCGTGTAAAAGCACTTTTGCTTTTAATAAATCAAAACTATTTCGTCCATACATAATTCTCTTAATTACTTTAATTTTGTTGACACTTCCTTCGGCAAGTCCATTATTATACTTTAATTTTATCCCGTTTTTTACCACATTAATATCAATTCTTATGCCGTTAACATAGGTCTGTAGCTCAGGTATGTTAAAATTTTCTATTTTTTCAAGCCATGTTTCTAATCTTTCGTCGCGCCTTGAATATAGGTAAACGCAAAATAGCAAGTACCTGTTCAAAATCATTCAATGTGAGATAATAGACTCATCACTACAAAGTCCAAATAGTTTAGTACTCAACTTTTTAGACTTTATCACAGGAGGTAAGTCATGAAATCTCACACAAGTTTAGTTGCACAGCAAACCCGTCTGAGTGAATGGGCTGATCTGATCAGAGACTGTCAAAACTGTCCGCAAGGAATGAAGATCGATGAATGGTGTCAGCTGCATGACATTACAAAAGCGAGTTATTACTGGAGGCTCCGAAAAGTCCGTGAGGCTTACCTGGAAACTGCGGAGCAGACACAAACATTTGTAGAAGTTCCTTCTCCTGCAATCCATCCGGTGAATATGACATCGGAACATAAAATTGCTGCCGTGATTAGATGTAGAGACCACCTTACTTTGGAAATCACGGAACAGGCATCTGCCTCATTTCTAAAAACACTTTTGGGAGTGATCAGCAATGCTCAATGATGGCCCTGGGTTCAAAAAAGTGTATCTGGCGACCGGATTTACAGATCTGCGCAGAGGAATTGATGGCTTAGACAGAATTATACGTTTTCAGTTCCAGCTGGATCCTTACGATAAGAATACATTATTCTTATTTTGTGGCAAACGCACGGATCGCATAAAAGGACTTATCTGGGAAGGAGACGGATTTCTCCTTCTGTACAAGCGGATTGAAAACGGGAACTTCCGATGGCCCCGTACAAAAGAGGAAGCGCTGGAGATCACCACAGACCAGTATCAGATGCTGATGCAGGGTCTGGAAATCGTTGCCCGGCGCCCAATAGAAGAAGTTCCGGATCCTGAATTTTCCTTGTGATTTGTGCAAAACGTAGAAAATAAAATCATTTTCATCCATGTCAGGTTATCCTGTGCGATATAAAATTTAAAGTTATTCACATTCTGAAAGCTTTCTGTGAGTTTCTATATACTCCTGATTCCAAAACTTTTCAGATTGTGGATAACAGTCATAAATATCTGAAATCCAGGCTTTTCTTTTCAGGTATTCATGACTGTTATCCACCGTCAAAATGACGAGGGTGACAGAATTCAAAAATAGTCAAAAACCGTTGGCTCTGCTATAATAGCACTCAGGAAAGTGAGGTTTGGTTATGGCAGTTAAGTATACGGAGGAACAATTAAACAGTGTTGATAAGTCGTTTCTTATCCAGCTTCTTTTACAACAGCAGGAGCAATTGGAAGCCATAACAAAAGAGCTTCACGCATCGAATGAAAAAATGCAGCTTCTGATGGAACAGGTGATCCTTGGTAAGCAGAACCGTTTTGGCAGGTCTTCTGAAAAAATGGAAGATACCAGTCAGATCTGTTTCCGTGAAGTAGATGGAACGATTGTCTTTTTCAATGAAGCGGAAGTTGTCTGTGATCTTAATGCGGCAGAGCCTGAGGATCTGGAACGGAAGGCTCCAAAGCAGCCGAAGCGTAAGGGAAAGAAAGAAGTAGATCTTTCCGGCCTTTCATTCAGACGGATCGACCATTATCTGTCCGAAGAGGAATTGGAAGCAGAATTCGGTGTCAAAGGTTGGAAACAGTTACCGGATGCCATTTCCAGGAAGTATCATTTTGTACCTGCGAAGGTAGAAGTGGAAGAACATCACATCGGCGTGTATGCCAGCAAAACAGATGAACACATGGTAAAGGCGGATCATCCAAAGGCGTTACTGCATGGGAGCCTGGTATCACCATCTCTGGGTGCTGCAATCATCAATGGAAAGTATGTGAATGCAGTTCCTCTCTATCGGTTAGAGCAGGAATTCCAGCGTTATGGTCTGCAGATCACAAGGCAGAACATGGCAAACTGGTGCATACGTTTGGCAGAGGAATATCTATCCATCCTTTATAATCATCTTCATAAAGAATTGTATTTCTATCACGTCATCCAGGCAGATGAGACGCCGGTGCTTGTAAACCATGACGGACGCAAAGCCGGGAGTAAAAGCTGGATGTGGGTATACCGTTCCGGACATTTGTATCAAAAACGGCAGATTGTCCTGTATGAATACCAGCAGACGAGAAATGCATCCCATCCACGGGAATTCCTAAAAGGATACGACGGTATCTGTGTAACAGACGGTTACCAGGTCTACCATACTTTAGAAAAAGAGTTGGAAGAACTGACCATTGCTGGATGCTGGGTACACTGTCGCCGCAGATTTGATGAAGCCTTAAAGCTGATCCCAAAATCCTATCAAAAGGAATCCCATGCATTTCTTCTGATGAAACAGATCCAGGCGATCTATCGGGAAGAAGGGAAACTGAATGACCTTTCTTCTGATGAACGGCTTAAGCAACGGCAAGCGGTTATCAAACCGCTTGTGGATGCGTTTTTTGCGTACCTAAAAACTATAAATGTGTCTAAGAAGGATAAATTTGGTGATGCTGTTGGCTATGCGCAGAATCAGGAAAAATATCTCCGGGTATTTCTTACAGATGGAGATGTCCCAATCGATAATAATGCATCCGAAAGGGCAATCCGGGGTTTCTGTATCGGAAAGAAGAACTGGCAGATGATCGATACAATCCATGGTGCTAAGTCTTCCGCAATCATTTACAGTATTGTAGAAACTGCAAAAGCCAATAATCTGAAACCTTTTGATTATGTGCAGCATCTCTTGGAAGAGATTCCGAAACACATGAATGATAAGGATTGTTCTTTTCTGGAAGATCTTCTGCCCTGGTCAGAAAAACTTCCAGCAGAGATCCGCAAATCTTAAATATCGGTGGCTGCAAAGCAGCCACCTAAAAATGTCAAGGTACTCGCTATTTTGCGTTTACCTTAATCCCTTATAGATTAATTGTATCAAAGATCTTCTCTGAATGTATTCTTTCGATTGATAATCCGAGCAGGTCTCTTGTTGACTTAAATGTGCTTCATTTCGAATACGTTCTTTTTGAATGAACATCCTTAAGGATGCAACTGAACCTTTATAACCTTTTTCGGTAATAATTTTATGAATATTGGGATAAGTCATTCCCTCGCTTCTTAACTTAATTACTTCAGCTTCATATGGTGCAAGCTTTCCTGGAATACGAGCATTATAATGTCCATCTTCAACAGAATAATCTGGAGATAAATATCTTTGTATCGTTTTACAGGTATGATGCATAGTCTTGGCTATTTCTTCTATAGGCACACCTTTTTTTGCTAATGCTCTTGCCTCATTAACTTCATTTTGTTTCTGTTTCATAGCTAATAGATGTTTCTTTTCCTTTACAATTGTCCTATTTTCAATTTCATCAGGATCGAGCATCAAATATTTTTGAACTGTTTTTACGGAGGAGTGCAATAATAATGCGATTTCATTGACTGTCATATTTTCCGAACGTTTTTGGTGAGCAAAACTAACACGTTCTTTGTGATTATTTATGTTATGTAATTTTAAAATTTCATCAGCTTCAGCGCTTACTGCTGGAATTTCTATACGTGCAGGAAATGTTCTTATCATATACTTTGTTATAGCCTCAGTCAGTCCCTTTATTATGTGGAATCTGTCACTTACTTGGGTTATACCAGGATGCGATCTTTCTGCTGCATTTGCATACAACTGTGCACCATCTCTAGAAATAACTTCAATATTAGGATATTTTGACAACCACTCTTTTACTTCATTAGTATTTCGAGTTGGAATCAAATCGATTATCTTATGACTTTCCAAATCAACCATCACTGTTCCATACGAAAACCGTTTGCGCAACGCGAAGTCATCAACACAAACTTTTTTTACAGAAGACTTATCCACAATTGATGGCATTTTTTTTAAGCAAAGAACAGATACTGCTTTTTCCAACTTCTATACTGTTTGATTTTAGAATCTTTGCTGCATTCACAGAACTAAGCTGTGCTGATGTAAATAATATATTCTGAACAAGTCTTCTGGTTTTCTTTCCATTATTTTCTACAAATGGATGACACTCAGAAAATGTTTTCTTTTCACATTTGCAATTAGAACAAAACATTTTTCTAGTTTTCACAAGAAGTATTACCTTTCTATTTTGCATAGGAAGATCTTGAATTTCTCTTTCATAAGATGAATGTACCTTTGATGAAAGAGTACCACAATAAGGACATTTTACTTCACTCATCTTGGAGCTAATATAAAATACAACAACATTATTTTTGATATGATATTTGTCAAGTTGATAATTCGGATCTAATGCAGTAATAAAATCTTTCATTTGTTTGCTACCTCCACCTATATACATATCATATCAATTTAATACTTTGAATTCAACTAACAATGGAAAGAACCTATTTTGCGTTTACTTATATACTATGAGTTCAGGACAATTATCTGGTATTTTGCTTGCATTTTCGCTAGCGTTACATAAGATATTTGTAAATGATGGATTAAATATAATGTTAATTGATGATCCAGTTCAGTGTATGGATGATTTGAATATAGTTTCGTTTGTGGAATTAATGAGAACAGAGTTTCCAGATATTCAATTGTTGATTTCTACACATGAAAATAGTTTTGCTGGATACATTGGATATAAGTATAAGAAATATAGTTTGCCAGTACAAAGATGCAACTTGAAGGAGATAAGTAGATTGTGATACGAACAAATAAATCACATTAGCAGAAAGAAAAAGATTATGATGAGTAATATTCTAGATGTTATATAAAACAAAGATTACCCAGAACTTAATAATCATTATAATTTTATAAATTGTCAGATGATCATAGAAAAAACAGAACGAGCGTTCGTGCAACAATGTATTGACATATGTGCACGAATGCTTTATTTTATATAGTAGTTGGAGGTGTTCAAGAGTGAAAAAATCAATATCAATAAGCATACGAGTGAGCGAAGAAGAATTAGATAAATTCAAGCAGGCTGCCAGATTAGAGGCATATGCTTCTTATAGTGAATTTGTGCGAAGAACAGCACTTATTGAAGCTGCAAAAATAATAAAAAAGAACGAGAATGAAGGAGCATAATTTAATGAATGTAATTAGTTTGTTTAGTGGATGTGGGGGACTTGATTTAGGTTTTGAGAGAGCTGGATTTAATATACCTGTAGCAAATGAATTTGACAAAACAATATGGGAAACCTACAAGGTTAATCATCCTAATACACATTTAATTGAGGGTGATATCAGGCAAGTTACAAAGGATGATATAGCCCAATATATAGACGGAGAAGTGGATGGTATCATAGGTGGACCGCCATGTCAGTCATGGTCAGAAGCGGGTTCTCTTAAAGGAATTAAAGATGCAAGAGGTCAATTATTTTTTGATTACATAAGAATATTAAAGGAATTTCAGCCAAAGTTTTTTTTGGCAGAAAATGTGAGTGGAATGCTTGCCAATAGACATTCAATTGCCGTTCAAAATATTTTGGAATTATTTGATAAAGCAGGATATGATGTTTCTTTTACGTTGGTTAATGCTAAAGATTATGGCGTTGCGGAAGAAAGAAAAAGAGTATTTTATATAGGTTTCAGAAAAGATTTGAACATAGATTTTGGTTTTCCTAAGGGGTCTACTAAGGATAATTCTAAGAAGATTACTTTACGTGATATAATTTGGGATTTGCAAGATACAGCAGTTCCTTCGGGAGAAAAAAATCGACATAATCCGGAAGCGATAAATAATAATGAGTATTTCACGGGTGCATATTCACCGATATTCATGAGTCGTAATCGTGTTAAAGGTTGGGATGAACAAGCATTTACAGTTCAGGCCTCTGGGAGGCAGTGTCAGTTGCATCCACAGGCGCCTAAAATGGTAAAAGTTGGAAAAAATGATTGCAGATTTGTGGAAGGAAAAGAGTATCTTTATAGAAGAATGACAATTCGTGAAGTTGCAAGAGTACAAGGGTTCCCAGATGATTTCAAATTTTTATACAACGATACAAATACAGCATATAAGATGATTGGAAATGCAGTTCCTGTGAATTTGGCATATGAGATTGCAACAGCAATAAAATTGTATCTTGAAGGAAAAGGTGATTCCGTCGAAATTGATAGAGATGCTATTGATGCCAAGGAGGTTAATGAAAAGAAAGTGAGTACAAAGAGTAATGATCAGGGTAGAGCATATGAATATGCTTGGATGCAAACTTTATATAAAACATTATCTGAATTGAGAAAAACAAGAATTGAATATTCTTGTGCGATGAAATCGCACTTCCGGAAATTTGGGAATCAGATGTCCGGAAGTGGAAATCACCTATGTAATTATGCGAGTTTACTCGCGTAGTTCTTTATCCAAACCATATACCTCACGCATTGA
>OFLY01000136.1_pt1 | contig 60584 bp, 67 predicted proteins | sample 1541161 | NCBI WGS metagenome assembly OFLY01 (sample SAMN04209247, study PRJEB22552) | human gut metagenome | biome: gut; material: feces | host: Homo sapiens | place: USA: Oklahoma | reverse complement strand
TTAAGGTACACATACTTTACAATGATATATCCTAACAACCCCTTATATTTACTGAGTTTATTAGGATATATTTATTATTTAACTTACTATACATTAACTACTAAAGATAACATATGTTTACACAGTAAGAGCTTATAACCGTTCTTCTAAAAAATGGGGTTCTTACAATAAGAAGGGAATTGCAATCAATATACCAGTCGCTCCGACTCCAACACCAACTCCTTCAGAAGATATAGTAACAGTCCAGGGTGTTACCTTTGATATGAAGTATTTTCCCAAGACAACATCGGTAAGAGACAGAATGGAGTGTCTTTCTGTAATACCAAAATCCACAATTGTCCCGACAGACATTACATATGAAATTGCAAACGGAACGGCACAGCAGCTTTGTTCCCCCGAAACCCCAAACCTGCATTTGATTTCTGGGACGGAATACGAATCTGATTACTATGTATCAGATTGGAAGCATATGATTGCATATATAAGAACATCTTATGAACCCGGAATGTATTATGAACATAGAGTAGAGATCTATAATCAGCTGCAAACTGGTACTTTTCCAATCAGTGTTTACTACAAAAACACGCTGCTTCGAACCTGTCAGGTATCGGTAATCACCACAAATAAAAATGCTGTAAAAGATAGACAATGGATCGATACTATTGAGCGCAACGCTTGGACAGACGATATGTCCGTAATGGAAAAATTAAAAGCGATTGAACAATATGTCTACGATAATTATACCTACACAACAGACGGCGTTAAGTGCAATGCTGGAGCTAGAGCGCTTCTGTATGCTGCCAGAGATCTTGGACTTACTGCAAGATACCGTTTCGTAGGTCCGCAGTATGACTACGAGAAAGGCTACGGTGATGTTTACTATCATTTTGGTTCTGCGTATTGCTTTGGCCATGTATGTACAATTATCACAATTGATGGAAAAGAATATATCATGGAAACCCAGGGACATGAGGGTTAAAGACTGTATGACAAGAAACTCAGATGAAGGTAATTCATCTGGGTTTTTTATAATTTTCGTATCAAAATCATTTTGCGTTTTTTGGCTGTATAATAATTTTATCCAAACTTGAGACAGGTTCGGAGATTTATGATAAAATTTAAAAAACCGAATACCTGAATCTCAATGACTTTGAGTCAGAATGTTTGCAAAAACGAACAGGGAGGAATATATCATGAAAGTGAGAATCGAAAACAGATTTCTGAAAGAAGTAGAGTTGATCAGGCGTACTGCACAGGACAAAAAAATGTTCTGGCTTATCTCTCCGCAGAACCATAACAGCCTATTCTGTATTTCCCTGACAGAAAGTAAGCATATGGAGGAAGGTGAATTTCTTTTCAGTTTTAATGAAAACGAAAGAGAGATCAAAAACAGACAGGTTGGATTTAAGGAAGAACTTGCCGAAAAATATCTCCATGAAGTATATCCGGATTACACCGGAGAAGAGGAGGATGAATACGAGGAAGAAGAAAAGTTTCCGATTCCGGAAAGTATGAAACAGGATTTTTTCGAATCCTCGGAGTATGTATACTATGTAGAAACCGCAAAGGTATTGATCAAACGCATTCAGAAATACCTGAATAAACCTGAGGATGAGAAGATATACGTGATCAATAAACAGAATCATCTGCTCATTTCGTATGACGACAAGCCAGAACCTACAGATGACTCCGAGTGGGGAAAGGAATATGCTCGTACCCTCCGGCACTTCGAAATCCTTAAGGCAAAATTAAATGTATCCAGAGAGCATGCTATCGATACCTTTGATCGGCTGACAGAAAGTGACACAAGGATCCTGGATAAAATGTACCATCTACATGAGCTCAACCGGATCGTATGTCTGGGAATGTATTACGTTCTTATTGAGGATCGTATCGATCGTTTTTTAAATCCGGATGGCACATTAAAAGAAAATGTAGTATTTGAGAAATACGGGACAGAGGATCATCTGATGGTCAGACGCGAAGAGGACGGAGTTATCTATGATCACGGGATTGCATGGGATGACAAACACGCCTACAAGATTCTCGAATATGAAGAAAAAAGAGTAATCTGCTAAGAAAATTGATTATTCAGGAGCTCCCTGAGCCACCTGTCCGGATTTTGAGGTTCTTCCGCAATTCCGTTTTTTAGGATGACAAGTAGGAATCTTAAAAAATAAATAGACACAAAAAAGAGAACCCTGTTCAGGTTCTCTTTTTTATAACTTTATTTATGTCTTATTAAACTGCTTGTACCACTGAATCCCTGCATGCTATTAGGATTGCCTTTTCCAACCGACACTAATGAAGTCTTTTTATTTGAATTTTCCATTTATTCATAATTCATTCTCCTCGTGATATTCATTAACAATTCAGTGATTACTTGACTCTTATATGGAATTCATAATTAAAAGGTGACATTTTAGGATTTTCCAGATTTTTGATATTGAAATATGCAGGAGTCTTAACCGGATGGTAGTACACATAGATAAACATTAAATCTTTTAAGGCTACCTTAGATCCATTTTTGATCTTCCTACTTTCATCATTCTCTCCGCCATGCCAGTAATAAGCAACGATCTTATCAATCTTATAGCCGGCAACAGGTGCAACCCGGATTTTTGCAGTCTTACCTTTTATCTGTGCTTCAGTTCCCCAATATCCTGCAAAATCAGAAGCATACTCTTTATTTCCGATCTTAAAGCTTTTAAATACCTGGTCAAACCGTTTAAAAGTGATTCTGGATGAAAGTTTGTAAGTTTTTCCGTTTTGTTTAACTTTAAAACTGATAGTTGTTTTCTCTCCATCCTTGATATGGTGACTGGAATTTTTTCTGTCAATCCAGATGGCGTTGTAGCAGAGTCCATTCACTTTTGCCTGGATATTTTTGTTTGAGGATCTTATTCCAAATACTTTAGCCGATCGGGATAAATTTCCAATATACAGACTTTCCATGGTAACCGTACCGCTTGCGTTATACTGGTAATGCAGGGTTGTTGCTTTCTGACATACCGGCTTAACAGCGGCTTCGGTCACTACCGGAATTGACGTTGCTATGAGCAGGAATGCCAGCAAGCTACATAATACAAAACGTAATTTTTTCAACTTCTTTTCCTCCTTTTTTTATACTACAATTATACGCTTAATTTTTCTAATTTCCAGTCCTACATGTTATTTTCCTCTCAAAAATTCCTTTTTTATTTTTCTTCAAAATTTTCATATTTTTTCAAACGAAAAACGAAAGGAGAATTTATTATGATTAATGATTTTGGAGAAAAAATCGGGGGCGCAAGAAAAGATCTTTGGAAAGAACGTGGTCTGATGGTCGAAGATCTGGATGACATGACACAGGGCGAAAAAGAGAAGTATGTGAAAAAAGACTGTGTCTGGCCGAAAGAGGACATGAAAGCCTTAGTTGCAGACGGGATGCCCCGTTTTGTGGTGTATTTCAGAAATGAAGTCCGCAAATGGGTACATCCGCAGCCCAAAGAACAGATCTCCGCGGAAGCCTACATCGATGGTGTCCGTAAGATCAAAGGACTTACGGAATCCATCAAAGAAGAAAGCGATATTCCTGTATTTGTGGACAGGATGACTTCCATGATCCTTTTTAAAAGTGGACGCTACTATGATTACGTAGATGGCTACAGAGGGATCATCAAAGGCCAGAATATCCTGAACTACGGACGTGCCATGAAACTGAGGCAGTTAAAAGCCAGAATGTTCAAGGAACGATTTGCAATGACGGAAGAGGAGATCATGGACCATGAATATCCGATTCTCTATATTGACGGGGATACCTTTGTCATTGAAGAGAACATGGGAAAACTCTATGTTGTCCAGAAATTCCCTAATGGAAAGATCTTCTATCACCCAACCAACGGGATCGTCCCGAAAGAACAGACATGGTTTGTCTTACGGGGCAATGACATTGTCTTTTTAAGCGAAAACAAAAAGGAATGTGTCAAAGAGCAGAAAAAACTGTTTGATCTCTCTGAGACAAAAAAAGCCAAAAAAGCCAGTGCCAAAAAGAAAAACACCTGGATCCCTCCGCAGTTTGTCACCCTGGACAGAACCGGGGATGACTTCCGGCATGGAAGGCACGTATCCGGAGATGATTTTATTAAAACCTTCCATATCCGTGGAGGTGAATTTGGCAACTGGACCAATGAAAAAGAACGCCAGACCTCTTTAGATATGTCATATGATGCATTCTATGACATGGCAAAGGCTGTCGGGATCCGGGCAGAAGATATTTCCCTTCCTTCCCTTTCCAGAAAGGGATTAGCCATTGCATTTGGTGCAAGGGGCCACGGAAATGCCCTGGCTCATTATGAGCAGGATCTGGAAGTCATCAACCTGACCAAGCTCCGCGGAGCAGGAAGCCTGGCCCACGAATGGGGACATGCCTTAGATCACATGATTGGGCAGATCTATACCTCTTCATCAGTATTTGCCACAGAGACAGGAAAGGATATTCCGAAGTCTTTCACTGATGTGATGGAAGCCATACGGTTCCAGAAGGGTACAAAGAACTTTACATCCTATTACCTGGATTCCTATAAGTACGGAAACCAAACAGCAAAGACGGGACACGGATACTGGTCTTCCAGCTGTGAGCTTTTTGCCAGGGCTTTTGCCTGCTACGTACAGGACCGGTTGTCCGGAGTAAATGATTATCTCTGCGGACATGCTGAGGCTAATTTTGGGACGGATGATGACGGGAATGACATCTTTGCTTATCCCCGTGGAGAAGAGAGAGAGTATATCAATGAGAAATTTGATCTGCTTTTTAAGGATCTGATCCGGGAAGGTATCTTTAAGCCTTACGAGGTTCCTGTTGCACCTGCTACAAAAATGGAAACTCCAAAAGTGGAAAGCATAGCTGACTTTTCTTACTGTGAAGGAGCAAACGGGCAGTTATCTTTCTTCTGATCAATCAAGGGATTCTGTAGAAATACAGAGTCCCATTTTTTAAAAATTTTTATTTACAAGCATTTTTGGCTCAATTTGTAAATTTCTGAAATACTGATGGTAACTGCATATACACAATATCAACAGGAACTTACGTAACTCCATTTTTCGTGCTGGCAACAAAGGTCGTCATATTGCTGTAGAATGAAAGCACCAAAAACGAGAGGGGCGAACGCTTATGAAAAGAAATCTTACATATATTCCAAACGTAAATGTTAAAGCCGAAGAACAGGTCGAATCCCTGCGGAGACTTGTTGCAAAAAAGAAAGCAAATGATGAGAAAATCCCTTGGGAGCTTTTGCAGACACAATATAAGAATCCTTACGAAAAGCTACTGAAAGAAATAAAAGACTGTGCCGGTAAAGTGCTTTATTGGAATACCGTCGGATCATTACGATTTAATAGAGACGCAGACGGACAGGCCTGTTACCGTCAGCTCATGGTATTTCTGAATGAAAGAAACTCTGGAGAGTTCGGCAGGCGCTCCTGGCAGCTGCTTATGTCTGAGTACAATATAGACGGCTATATCCACCATATTGAAAGTATCAGAAAATCAGTTCTTGATATCTGGATGGAGTACTGGCAGAAGCACTGCATCACCTATATGACTTCCGAATCTATTGGTATGAACGGGATGGGGCTTCCGCGGATATATAATACCCTGACAAAGAACTTCCTAATTGACGTAGAACACAATACTTGGGAGAAGCATCCGGAATGGTTAAGGGAAAATACCTCAAAGGCCGGGTGATTCAAAATATGAGAGATGCAAGAGAGGAGAGTGGCTGCCGTGGAGATAAATAATGAGATGCTTCATTCATCATCGTTGTTGCCGGATAGCATTCATGTGCTACTGTCGAACCATGTATTCCGAGTACTGTTAATCCTCTGGGTTCTTGGTATCGTGCTCAGAGGTTTGATCCTTATTTTAATCAAGCTCATAGAAAGTGACGGACAAGGAAACGTTGACAGAGAGGAATCCGCGGATTACAATGATCAATATAAGAATACAGAAAATTATGTTAATTCGTACTATGTACTGGGTGAAATAGATAAGGCTTTACATTACTATCACCTAAATATTCCTTTTTCTCAAGAGGAGTTAAGGAATAAAAGGCGCCTTCTTATGAAGAGTGCTCACCCGGATTCAGGTGGCAGCACCGAAGAAGCTGAAAAAATCAATCGATATTATGATGTGCTGAAGGAACTATTACAATGAATAACACAAAAGAAAGGATATAAAACATATGATTAAGTCTTGGCACCTGCATAAATCAGATCATAAATTCGATATTACAATTAATGGCGTAAACGCTAACGGAATTGATGCAGAGATTCAGATAGATAATGATAAAACAGTCGAAATTGATGAAATCAAGGGAAATATAATTAAGTTCAAATGGTATGTGCGTATTGCAGATACCTCATATCTGGGAGTTCGGTTTAACGATTTCGAGGGACAGGAAGAAAAATTTGCAGAACTGACCAATTACTACAATTCTCTCAAAGATAAACAAAAGGAACTCCATGATGCCGAATATAACGCTATCCTTTCCGGAGAAAAACCTCTGGATTACCATCACGAAGAGGGAGAATATTGTTCCGGAGACGTCGTATATGGGATAAGCGCAGAAGTCGTTCGTGATCTGCACTGCGGACGCTACATTGACGGTTTTGGGACGGTTGTCGATCGCGAGTTTCAGGGTACCGATATTTCAATAATGAAAAGACATTATGAAGAATGGAGAAAGCAGCAGGAGGCTATAAAAACCGAAAGAGAAAGTAAAATCAAAGCATTTGAGGAAGAAAGGTCCAAAATGCTTGAGGGCGTACAATGGGATATCAAGGAGCATTCCTTATGCGATGAGGGTGGAAAAACAAAGTGTTACATTCATACGATTACTATAAACGATGAAACCTATGTATTCAAGGAAAGGAACATCTTTGATTTTGGACGGGCAATCAATCCCTGTTACAGCATTGCTCCTGGCATAGAACCAGGCGGCATCATGCTGAGGGATGACGATGGATATTACTGGCATCACTCAAAAGGTGATAAAGCCATACGCCTGACTGTAACAGGCACAGAACTTCATGCGTACCAGATCGTTGCCAAATACGGAAAATTTGCAAAAGCTGGTATCCGTATGTAACTCAAAAAAGTGAATTCGAATTCACTTTTTTCACAACAATCACAAAAAAAGGAGAACTGCTCTATGATCCAAACTATCAATATCATCAATACTCAAAATCCATCAAGCAGAAAGAGAATTGCTGTATGCAACCTTACTTTTGAGACAACAGCAACAGAAGATCAGGTCAAATCAGCATTAGAAAAAGCTTTGCCTATCGCTTTCGACAAAATCAAAAAGAACCATTCTCCGGCTAACATGGCTATGGTGATGCAGGCCGCCGTGGAGATGGCCCAGGAGAAGTATCCTGATCTGTATCTTTCCGATGTTAATGATAATCCTGCAAAAAGCAAACAGGTAGGAGCTATCAATTTTGAGGTAGCATAAGCGTGTATCCGATATTTTACAGCAAAAAAGCACTTCCAGAGAGAAAGTTGTCCTCTCCAGAAGTGCTTTTTGATTATGAAAGAAATTCTGGCACCTCAACGAAACCGAAAGTATCACAAAAATAAGCTTTCTCATTTCTATCCTCATCTGATAGCACGAGAATATCGCCCATGGAAAACGTTCTCGCATGATAATCTGCCGGTTTCTCAGTGTTAAGAGAAGCATAGACATTTTCCGCTATCCTATGGTCATTTTCACCGCCAACACAAATGCCATCGTAAACATCTTCGTAATCAGCTTTTTTAATCTTTCTTCCTGATTTCTTCAAATGTCGATATGACATGAAGAGGTAGTCCTTATTTTCTTCCGTGTCCTTTAACATCCACAAATGGAAGGTATAAATAGGCGGATGTGTTTCATTAATCCACATTTTTTCTTCTTCACTGCCACAAACGCCAAAAAGTTGTGGGTATTCGTAATATTTATGGAATTTTTCAATAAGGTCATCATCCAGGCTACAAAAGTCCTCTTCTCCAAATCCTGCGATGAAAAATGTTCCAAAAATTATATCATAAACATTCCCGTTCTCATCTTTAAGTGCCCTGTTTGGAAGAAAACCAGGTAATATCTTAGACTCATCATTGCAAATCAAACCTACCCGATCCTCAAACGGATAAAGGGCCTGAATTGAGCCTCCGACTACTTTCTGCATCTCCTCCAGAGTATGGTCAATCTCCTTCACATAAGGTCTCTTTACTGGTTCTACGACCAGAATTCTCATTTTTTCTTTCATAAGTTAATATCTCCTTTCGTTTTTTTGACAGCCATAATATGAACAATAGGTTTTGTATATGAAAATAATTTTTTTGGCATATTATCGAAAAATCACAGGAGGTATATGTGCAATGAGATTTAAGAAATGGATTCCGGGAATGATGCTCGGGGCAATGATGGCTGCTATGGTGACAGTACCGGTAATGGCAGATAATATTAATTCTGGTAGTACCCCCCCCGATAGAATTTTCGAAGGTTAGTAGTACCAGTGCGGATAGCAGTTCTGGAGGTGACAGTGGGAAAGTTTACGACTTTAAGGATTCAAAAACTTCCGGTGTGGTTACTGTTACAAAGAACTGGGATGACAGTTCTTCTAATGATGAGAGAACGATACCGGATATTTCCATTAGCACAGAAAAACCCAGAAAGAGTACATTGGGTTATGGGATTACTTATTACGGAAACGGACTAACTTTTGCAGACGGTTCCAGTGTAAATGACATTGTCGTCAACAGCTCCGGAAAGATTGTTTCAGGACAATACAAGGAATTATCAGGCTCTTTGGGATGGTATTCTGATAAAGCTTGTACACAGAAAGTAGAAATAGGCACCGATGGTTTACCTGTCAGCGGCGTCGTGTCTGATTTGGATCTATATGCCAAGCCGAAAACATTTGTTTTAAAAACAGGATCTGAATTTAACGATCTGATTCCTAAAGGTGATTCGACAAACAGTTCAAGTGCTGTGACAGATGTCATTTTCACGGATAAAGAAAAACCTGCAGATGCCGAACTGGTTGATGTGGATGCTGACGGAGATGGCGGAGTAGTAGGATGGCTTGATGGCACTGCTTTTTACGTTTCCAGTCAAACGCCTGGACAAAAAGTTCTTGCAAATAAAGACTGTAGTTACATGTTTTTCGCAAATAAAAATGAATCTAAATCATTAGATAATATTAACCATATTGATTTCATGAACTTGGACACTTCCCTTACTGAGAATATGAGTTTCATGTTCAAATATCTGGGTGATGATAAGAAATTAGAGCTTGACTGTTCTGGTTTTGATACCGGAAACGTTACCTCCATGGAGTCAATGTTTGATACTACTTATGCTGTTAAAATCGATGTATCTGGATTTAATACTTCCAAAGTAACAACAATGGAGAGCATGTTTAATGACAGTCAATCCATAAGATCGTTAGACTTATCTAGTTTTGATACTTCTAATGTGACAAACATGTTTTGGATGTTAAGAAGCTTAAATCTGAAAACAATAGACGTCTCGAACTTTAATACCTCAAAGGTACAAAATATGGGCGGTATGTTTAATTCATGTCATGATGTGACAAAGCTTGATCTCACAAATTTTGATACAAGTTCCTGTACGGATATGGGTGGTATGTTTATTAATTGCGAGGAACTTACTGAATTAATCTGTCCTTTTGACACTTCTAAGGTTACTGATATGTACGGTATGTTTTCCATGCTTCCTAAATTAACATCACTTGACCTGTCAACTTTCAACACATCAAAAGTAAAAGATATGGGCGATATGTTTGAGGATTCCTACAATCTTACCCGACTTAAACTGGGAGCAAAGTTTGTCTTTGTTGGCTCAAATTATCATCTCCCAAGAGGTACCTGGTACGCATCCGACGGCACAGCCTACACCTCCAATGGATATTCCTGCACCATACCAAACAATAAAGCAGACACATATATACGAAAGTAGTTGTATTTTTCCGCGGAAAAACCCTTCTTCATTACCCGCTGTCAAATAGCAAAAACACAAGGAAACGGCCTCCGCGGATAGCATTTTTTCGAATTGCTAAAAAGCCTTTTTTTTAATAAAAATGACATAGACCACTGTCCATTGGGATAGTGATCTATGTCATATAAAACAAGCTGCTGAATTATATATAAGTAATCTCTTTCTACGCGGCGAATGCTTTTTTAATCTGACTAATGATATCAGTGATAATAATGTCAAAAAAGATCGGAATAGATCCATCTGATAAACTGCCTATATCGGTTTTTTCCAGATCTTCTTTATAAGTTTTGTAATATGTGTTCAGACTGACACATTTCTTTTTTCCTTCTTTATTGCTGGCCTCCAGTAAATATCTGACTTTTGTATTAATCGCATCCGGATCCTGCAGTTTAAGAGTAATAATGCTAGTGTCTTCCAGTCCCTGTTTGTTTTTGAGCTCCTTCTTAACTTTTTCTTCTGTAATTGTAACAAATTCAATAAGGGTCATAATATTCTCCTTTCTCTTTTAAAAATTGACTGAAAAGCTGTCTTATTTTTAAACAGACGTATCCAAAATAATAATAAACAAAATTACATCCAGTTGTCAATTGTTTAACTGTTTCTTTGTGCAAAAAAATCACCTTTTTACCATAAATCCTTTCGATTGTACATATTGTATAACTTTCCGGTGATAATCCACTCCGCGGAGAACGTCTCCCCGAAAGTTAATCTCTGTATTTCATCCCGAGATAACCAGCTGGTATTTCGTACCAGAAATCCCAATATGTTTTTTCTGGTATATTAACACCATCAGCAAGAGCTGATGACTCCATTCGTTTTTGGACACCTGCAGGAATTAACTGCAGGTGTCTTTTTAAGTACAAAATAGAGGTCTCTGCTATCAAGCTGCGGATCATACGGAATTTCATCTTTCCTTCTGTTTTTCATATTCTTTCTGAATCAAAAACGAAGGGAGATTTCTATATGAAAACAATAAATTTAATACCTCCAAACACAGAATATCTGGAGCTTAACTTTGTAGGGGAGACTGCAACTGGAAGGGGAAACAACCAGCAGTATGTCATGGAGAACCTTCACGACGGCACCTTCCGCGGAACCGAATCCAGAGTAGGCATTACCATCGGACGACACAGACCAAGAAGCTTTATCAATCCCATGGAAAAATGGGACGAGATATTCCAGTCTAAGGTTTCCAGGGGATATATGGTCACAAAAACGAAAAAGATGGAACAAAAGGTGATAGAAAAGAATACCAGCTCCATTAACGGAAATGAATATGCACCTATTGCCGATGCCTCCGTAAACAAAGTTGTGACTCTCCTTCTGGAATGTACAACAGCAGTGTTGAGCCAGAATTACCGGATCAAGATCGATGACATCTCAGATGAAATGATCGCTTTCGGACAATCCATCCTGAAAGAACTGTCGTCCGGATATTCCAAGATGAGCGTAGCAGAATTTAATAACAAACTAAAAACCCTGTATGCAGCAATCCCAAGAAGGATTGATAACCTGTCTAAGGTCCTGGCCAAAAGAAAGCTGGATTTTAATGACATCATTGCGGATGAACAGGAGTTGTTTGATGTGATGGTAAACAGAGTGCGAAATGCACATGACTTAGACAACTGTTCCGTAAGGCCTACCGTTCTGGAAGCATTCCACCTGGACTGGAGAGATGTGACAGAAGAGGAACAAAATAAGGTTCTTTCCATGCTGAAAGGAAATGCCAGTCAGTATGTAAAAGCGTGGAGGATCCGTAACAGGAGGACAGAAGAACGATTCGACCGTTTCTGTCAGCAGGAACAGTTATCGAAAGGTCATGGGATTGATCATCTGTTCCATGGTTCCAGGACGGAGAATTTCTGGTCCATTGTCACAAACGGACTGCTTATCAATCCGGACTGCAGAGTACAGCGTATCGGAAGTATGTTTGGAAACGGAACTTATTTTGCCCCGCTTGCCCAGAAATCCCTGGGTTATACAGACGGCGGGTACTGGGCCGGTGGAAATACTGATGTAAGATTTCTTGCAATCTACAGGGTTGCGACCGGTAAACATTATGACATTTACCATGGTTCTGATTCATCGCTTACAAAAGCTGTCCTTCAGAAAAAATGCCCCGGAGCGCACTGCGTCTGGGCACATGGAAGAGGAACCGGAGGAACTACTCTGTTCAATGACGAGGTCGTTGTTTATGACGAAGCGCAGTCAACCATTGAATATCTGATCATGATGAAATAACCTAGTGGAGCTTTCGGGCTCCACTTTTTCAATTATTCTAATGAAGATGTAAAGAAAACAATGCAGAAGAAAATTCACCGGATGCTGGTTACGGAAGCATGCCAAATGGCAGTATATTAGAATTAGGTGGATGTAATTGAAGAAAAAATATGATATCATGTGAGTAACAAATCGTAAATTATGTGGAGGCGGAATTGTTTTATGGATTTTCAAATAATCGCACTGGATATTGACGGAACATTAACAGATGACCGAAAAAAAATATCCAGCCTGACATTGGAAACATTGATTGAAGCGGAGAAGAAAGGAATACGTCTTGTCCTTGCATCTGCTCGTCCAGCTCCCGGGCTTTTCAGTATTAGAGATCAGATAAACCGGAGATGATAAATAGTTTGATAGAAGAATTCCTTTCAAACATATAAAGACAATTGAAAACAATTGGTCAACCGTTATAAACGGACAATAAACAAAACGGAATCAGTAGGAGGATTATTATGAGATTTTATAACATATTTTTCAGCCCGACAGGGGGTACAGAGAAAGTAGCAGATATTGTTGCGAAAGGGACGAAGCTGGATGTTGAAGAAATCGATCTAATTAAAGAACCAGATAAACTCATGAAGATGAAATTTGAAAAAAAAGACCTATGTTTGGTTGCTGTACCGTCTTACGGTGGACGCATTCCATCAGTTGTAACGGATATGTTCCGCAAAGTAAAGGCAGATGGTACGAAAGCAATTCTTGTGGCAGTATTTGGAAACCGTATGATTGATGATACTCTATTGGAACTACAGGATGTTCTGGAGGCATCAGGATTTGTATGTATCGCAGGAATGGAGGCTGTCGCAGAACATTCCCTGATGCACCAATTTGGAACCGGACGCCCGGACCAGCAGGATGAAAAGGAATTGCTGGAATTTGCCGCAAAGATTATGCAAAACAGCGAAGCACAAAGGACACCTGCATTTCCGGGAAACAGACCATATCGAGAATATGGTGGTGTTCCGCTCAAACCTGTTGCAAATGGAAAATGCACTTCCTGCGGTCTGTGCGCAAAAGAATGCCCGGCAGGTGCCATTCCGTTGGACAATCCGAAGATGACCGATAAGGATAAGTGTATTTCTTGTATGCACTGTGTAGCAGTCTGTCCGAAGAAAGCAAGAAATTACAGTAAGCTTGTCAGTTTTATCGCTGGACTGAAAATGAAGAAGGTTTGTTCCGGTAGGAAGGAAAATAAATTGTATTTATAATAGGGCGAGCAATACAATGAGAAACATGTAAATTCAAGTTTGGAGAATTGAGAAAATCGGTATTAGCCTCTTGCTACATTTCTGCAGCAAGGGGCGTTTTGGCATATCTTTATTCTTTCATCAGCGGTGTACCAGTGTGCCATACTTGACCGACTTTCTCACCGATGGCATAGTAGCCGTTGCGGAACTGGTCGAATACAAAGGCATTCAGCTTTGTGGCATCGACCTTGCCTGTTTCGTCCAACACAGACTCGTCTGCCAAAACCCCGATAATTTCTCCGTTGTAGTGGAGCAGCTTACAGAAGCCCTGCTCGTATGTATACCACATGTTTATCCGGAAAACAAATATCAGAACCCTTCTTTCAGTTTCCCCTCTGCATCCTCCGTCCATACAGCCTTATAATAATAGGCAGGTCCTGTTTCCAGATCTAATACGCTCCAGTATATGTCATATCCCTTCTTCAGGAAATAATCGATATGTTCCTGCCTCATCGGATAAGGCTCGGAACTGACCAGATCACAGTATTCCTTGCCTCTCTTCTTGGCTGCATCTACTTTTTTTATATAATCCATCATCTGATATTTTGCAGTCTCTCTGTAATTCTCCTTTGCATTGGGAAGATGTATCGGTTTCTTCTTTCCCTCTTCCTGTTCGAATGCATTTACCCAATTATTAAAAAGTTCCGAAAATATACTTCCCATCCACGGCTCCTCCTTTGCTCGTATTTAAGGACAAAATGATAAACAGACGGATTTTTAAATCCCTATGACGTTCCTCATATTTTTGTACGAACAAAAACGAAAGGAGAGGATTCTTATGTTAGAACAATGGATCAAAGAAAATGCAAATATGAAGGATGGAGGAAGCGTAGCTGTCATTAACGACGACGTATGGATACTGCCACCCAGATGTTTTTCTAACATGCCTGGATTAAAAAAAGTGATCCTTCCATACAATCTTCGAAAGATAGGAGCTTTTTCATTTGCTGGATGCAGGAGCCTGGAAGTGATCGACATTCCGCGGCAGGTTGTCCTCATTGACGATGGAGCCTTCTATGGCTGCTGTTCCTTAAAAGCAATCAACATTCCGGATAATGTGGTCGGGATCGGTTCGATGGCGTTTGCCGGAACTGATCTTAATACTATTACGCTCCCCAAGAGTGTCCGGTACATAGATGACGGAGCATTTGCCGATTGCCCAAGAATCAACCAGATTTCTTTGCCAGAAAATCTCTACGACATACCGTATGAAAAACAGCGTATGATCTTTGTCTCAAATCCAGATATCATACCATCTTGCGACTAAGGATTACCATTAGTGCTCTGAGATCCCATATACATCCGCGGCTGAAACTGCTGCGGATTTTTTTATGAATATGCATTGGCAAAGCAACCGTTACATATGGAAATGGAAAATATTTATTAAAACGGAGGAAGCACAATCTTAATTTTTCTTCCTATTTTTTTCATATTATCTCCAAATGAATTTCAGGAGGTATATGTGTAATGAAGTTGAAGAGATTGGTTCCGAGAATGATAATCGGAGCAACTATGGCTGCTATGATAGCAGTACCCGTATCTGCAAGTAATATTAATTCTGGTAGTACCCCCCCCCGATAGAATTTACGAGAATTAGTAGTACCAATGCGGATAGCAATTCTGGAGATGACAGTGGGAAGGTGTACGACTTTAAGGATCCCAAAACTTCAGGAGTAGTTACTGTTACAAAGAACTGGGATGACAGTTCTTCTAATGATAAGAGGCCGGTACCGGATGTTTCCATCAGTACGGCGAAACCAGGCAAAAATCCACTGGGTTATACCATTACTTATCATGGAAATGGACTGACTTTTGATAACGGAAGTACTGAAAATGAAATCATTGTAAATAGTTCTGGAAAAATCGTATCTGGTCAGTATAAACTTCCAAGAAATACATCTGTTACATGGTACTTAGATTCTCAATGTACTTCTAAAGTTGAAACAGATAATAATGGTTTGCCTATAACAGGGATTTTTTCTGATTTAGATTTGTATGCTAAGCCCAAAACTTTTATCATCAAGGGAAGCGTATCTATGTTTTCAAATGAGTTTAATGATTTAATTCCTGATACAGACACATCTGTAGTGTTTACCGATGAAATTATGCCTGCTTCTGCAACCTTAATTGATGTAGATGCAGACGGAGATGAAGGAGTGGTAGCCTGGATGGACGGAGAAACGATGAAAGTTTCTTCTCAAGTTTCTGGTCAGAAGGTGGTTGCTGCCTCAGATAGTTCTTTTATGTTTGCTCAGAAAGAAAGCTTGTCTCTTATAAATTTCAGCAATCTGGATTTTTACAACGTTACTAATATGGACAGTATGTTCTTCGCTGCAAGTGGGCTCACAAGTCTCGATCTTACTCCTCTAAATACCAGTAATGTAACAAATATGGGTGATGTATTTAGTAATTGTATTAATCTTACAAACCTTGACCTATCTTCATTTAAAACCAATAAAGTCACGGATATGTCAGGTCTTTTTTATCACTGTCCTTCGCTTACAAGTTTGAAAGTATCAACTTTAAATACAAATAATGTTATTAATATGAAACAAATGTTTTATGGCTGCAAAAAACTTACAGAACTCGACCTATCATCTTTTGATACCAGTAATGTTACCAATATGTATAGAATGTTCAGTGGCTGCTCCAGTCTCACCAATCTTGATTTATCTCCCTTGGATACAAGTAAAGTTACAGATATGAGTTTTATGTTTGAAAATTGTTCAGGACTTATAGGTCTCAATTTATCTAACTTAAACACTGACAATGTCACTACCATGTATAGCATGTTCAAAAGTTGCAAAAATATAGCCAATCTCGATTTATCATCTTTCAATACCTGTAAAGTTACAAATATGGATAGTATGTTTTACGACTGTTCTGGACTTACATCTCTTACTTTGTCGTCGTTCAATACTGATAATGTTACAAATATGAGAGACATGTTCTGGAATTGTTCTGGAATTGTAAGCCTCAACTTATCATCTTTTAATACTGAAAAAGTCACAGATATGGGCTACATGTTCGAGAGATGTTATGGACTAACAAATATATCTCTTGGTGATAAATTTTCATTTGCTGATTATTATTATCTTCCATCCGGCACCTGGTACGCCTCCGACGGAACTGCCTACACCTCCGACGGCACCACCTGTACGATACCAAACAACAAAGCCGACACCTACACCCGTAAATAATATATCCCCACTTCAGGCTGTTCTCCTTACGAGCAGCCTGATTTTTTATTTCCTTTGTTTTTTTTCATACTTTCAAGTACAAAAAAAACGAAAGGAGAAGAAAAATTCTATTCACAAATAAGCTCATGGCTTAAAGCAATATCTATTAAAACAGAGGAGAATGCATATGGGATATAATTACAAAGAATCCGGTTACGGAAATTGCGACTATCTTATTGTCACGAAAAAAGGAAAAGAAGAGGGCGGACTTCCAGATGGTGTTGTCATATTAATTGGACAGCTTTATGCTGATCCGGAATTTAAGGCCTGGCTGCCAACAGCAGAAGAAAAAGGATACCATGTGTTTACTGCCAAACACTGCGACGACGAAAGAGAATTTACTCATATCAGAAAAAATAGTGGTATAGTTAATCGTTTTGGCTTCTTCATCACTAAAACAAATATGTTTGAGCATATCGATTCTGATTATGACATCGGAAGCGGAAGCTGGTTCAGACGAAAAAATGCCCCCAATTTTATGGAAGCTCTGAAACATCTCGATTAAACAATAGGAGGCAGTCTATGGATTTAACGGTAGAAGAAAAAAACGAAATCGAAATTCGTCTTGTAGAGATCCAGACAATTTTGGAAAACAGTCTATACGAAGATTCTGATGAAGAACGGGAGTTGTTACGAGAACAGAACGAACTCGAACATATGCTGGAGATACAAAATTATGTTAGATGAAAATTCCAGAAAACTGAATATGTGAATAATTGTTTGGGGACAGATATATATATCTGTCCCATTTTTATTCTTACAGGTATTCTTTGTATTACATATATACAAAAAAATGAGAGGAGATCAGTCGTACACAAAAGATACAGCTTCTAAAAATCATCAATTCTGAAAAAAAATCAGATACATATATCAGGATCAGAAAACACAATCGCAAAGAAAGACGTAACCCTATACTATGGATTACGTCCTTCTTTGGTGATCGCAGTTAAATCTGCGGCAAATTATTTAAAAATAATTGTACATTCTATCGTCTGTTTTGTTTTCTGATCATATGCAAAAACAGTCAGAAACATATTTTTGTTTGCAACCTTAAAGGTATCTCCATCATTAAGCCAGGTTCCTAATTCGATTCCTTTTGGATCATTGATCTTACGCGTACTGATGTCCCATCCGTCTTTACCTTTTATCTGTAATTTCAGTTCTTTGTTTTTATATTTGTCATAACTCAACACATAGTGTGCTTTTTTGTTGAACCTGGATGTCAGATTCATGGAACCGATTTTGAAAGAGGATAATGGATTGACATATTTTTTTACTGTAACTTTTTGTTTGTAGGTATCTTTTCCTTTCTTATAGGAAACAACCGCGGAGCCTGTTTTCTTTGCTTTCATAAAGTAAGCAGAATGAGAATCAGGATTTGTCTGTGTCAACATATATACCTTTCTGGAAATAAGGCTTACCACAGATGTTTTGGAAGATTTAAAAGAGGATGTTCCCCAATTCATATAAGAATCCGTATTTACCACCGTTTCGTTTGCCGTAGCAAATATCCTTCTGTTTGCATTGTAGTGTAATGACTTAGAGGGATACAAAGTTAGTGTCTGAGCAGGTTTTGTAATAGTTTTTGCCTGCACACACATGGCACCGGTCAGAACCATTGTCAAAGCCAGAAATGCCACCAAGAGTTGCTTAAAATGTCTTTTCATGTTCTTTTTCCTCCTTTTTTGTAATACATATACTTTCATTATAATCCCATTTTCCGTATCTGCAAGTATTTAAGGATATTTTTTTTAATATATTGTTTCTTATAAGCCAGATTGTCGTCCGTACAGTCTGATTTTTGTTTTTTCTCTTCTTTGTCATATTTTTTCTGCAAATAAAAACGAAAGGAGAAAAAAATGAATAAGGAAGAATCAGACCAAAAGTATGTCTGGCGTATCCATGACGATCCTGTAAGAGCAACAGAGATCGGTGTGAGTGTCTGCCCTGTATGCAGGGAGAGCAGCAAGCTGGTCCAGCGTCAGACCTCAGGCTTCAAAAACATCCTGTCCGTCTGCAGACATGGGCATACCTGTGAGATCGTCAAGGCCGTATATGAAAAGTATCAGGTCGGTGACCGCATCCACAGATATGAATCCACTTTTGGTAAGGATGCTGCTGTGCGCCTGAACTGCTATACCGAAGGGGTGATTGAGAAATCATATCCCAGCCTGATTGACTGGCTGTTCGACTACCGAATTGACAAGTGCATGAGTAATGGAACAGAAATAAAAGCCCCGGCATAGAAGAAGATGGATATCCTCTTTTCGAAGTATTAGCTGAAAAGTTACCGTTTTCATCAGAGGCAAAAATTATCACTACCCCTGATAAAAGCAAAGCTTATAAATACTTTGAGGAGGCATGTAAAGATAATGCACATAGTTAACGAAAAATTGTGTGAAGGTAAATATGGTTGTCGTAAATGTCCTTTTACTACTTGTAATATTGAGTTTGAGGTTATGAAAAATTAAAGACTTTGACTAAAAAACGGAGGAAAAAACATGAATGAATTATATGTAGATGAATGCTGGTTATATTTCAAAACAAAAGAAGTTTCAAAAGAAGAAGCTATCAAAAAGTTATATGAAGCATGTGATGCTGCTGGAATTGAGCTTACGATAGAAAATTCTGCATTGAGAAATGAAGATGGAGAAGACATAGAGTAATCTTTCCGCAGCCACTTAAAACAAAGGAGAAATTTTATGTATACCATATACACAAGAGAATTTGATTCTGTAAATACAGGAGGATAAATTTATGAGAGATATTCACAAACAAAGGATTATTCAGACAGCAATACGTGAATATAAGGAGTCTGTTCTTTTTGGTTTCAGCCCAAGTGCACCTCACGCCATCAATATGATGGAGGAGGCTTTGCATATGTGCAGACCTTACAATGTGCTGGGTATTTCTGTATTAGAAAATAGCTTAAAAGAAGCTAAGAAAAAATACGAAAAAGAATTATCCGGGACTGACAAACTGGATGTTTGATTTCCGTATCGACAGATGCGTAGGAAACGGAAGGGAGATAACAGCTCCTGCCTGAATTATCGGACATCTGTCCATTGGCAGATCCAACAAAAGTGTCGTCCTGGTAAAAAAGCAATACCTGATGGAACCTAGAAGAAACTGAATAACATTTTATAACAAAGGAGAAAAACATGATCAAAAAAGAAGACAAACCTGAGTTTATAGGGCAAATAATGGATCTTTTCGAGGATTTCCTGGATGAATACGGGATTAAAATTCCTCAAAAAGAAGGAGAGGAAAGCTATGATCCGGATACTCCGGTAAATCTGTGTGGAAAAGCTTATGATGACCTGGCAGAACAGCTGGAGGGCTTTTTCCGTAGCTGGGGTGTCATAAAGGATGAACGCCCACGGGTAGAATATCTCTTCACTTTATCCTTAAATGGGATCAAATGTGACGGAACCATCTCTGTAAAGGCAAAGGATACGGATGAGGCTTACAGAAAGGCACAGGATCTGGCAGAAACAGAACTTAGCAGTTCTTTTCCATCTTTGGACATTCCATATGATGTAGAACCAATTGAGGAAGAAGGCTATCCCCTTTACTCCATAATCACTGAGTTTCTGCCTTTTTCGACAGAACAAAAGGTTGTTTCAACTTCTGACAAAGCAGATGCTGATGCTCTTTTTGAAAAAGCATGCAGCGATAATTCGGCTGTCAAACTGACAGTTCAGACCAGTTCCAAGGCATCCCCGGAAATCCTTAAGAAATGGAGCATCTGATTTTGCGAAAAAAAGAGAAAAACATGAGCTGGCTTCCGGAGAAGTGTATCTCCGCGGAGCTGGCACACAGGACCAAGTACAGCACATTGAGACGGGCTCTGGACGGGAATAAGATTTCCGTTGTTGTCCGTGGGTACTGCTGGTATACGAAAAACTGCCCAAAACGATTTCTGGGCATGATCAGGCGGGAGATGAAAAGACTGTATCCCCGCTTCGAATACACTTATTAAGTACAGAGGAGGAAAATAATATGACAGGTTACAGATGCGAAGAGTTTTTTGGAGAGGATCGCCGAGATGCGGCGTCCGTAATGGCACACGAGACATTTGTATTGGAGAATACAGATATTCTGGATTACCTGATCAAATCCGATCTTATCGGTGAGACTATGAAGGAGCTTCTTTTTGTTTATAAAACCCTCATGAAAGAAGGAATGCTTATCCATACCGGATTCGATACAGACTACGAAGAGATGCTTTACCGGTATCGTAATAATGAAAAAGACCGGGTAGAGTTCTTTGAGGAAGTTCTTGACGATATCCGTAAAGCGACAGGTGTTAATGTCAGATTCTGTCTGTGGCTCTGTGACAGTCCACAAGAGTGCCTTGATTCCCATAATATAGATCAGGCAAGACGCCTCAAAGAATTTGAGTTCGATATGTATGATACTTCTGACATTGTCCTGGCTGATCTTGGCAAAAAAGGAAAGCTGTACGGGTATGAAAAACTGCCCGAGACTTCCTGTTCTGTCCAGATGGAAAATAACTTATAACTGCTACTGCGGAGGTTTGCTCCGCGGTATTTAAAACAAAGGAGAAAATAATGTATATCATTGACACGTATCTTGATAAAGACCGGCTTCCTGTTCTTGAAAAAAAAGAACTCTGCCGGGAAACACAGACACTTAATTCGCCGGATATGACCTTCGATTTCCTTAACCGGTATTTCCGTCTCAAAGACCGGACGGAAGAATATATATACCTTCTGGCATTTGACAAAAAGTGTCATCTGATTGGTGTTTTTGAGCTTTCCCACGGTACTGTGGACAGTTCGCTCATCACTCCGCGGGAGGTATTTATGAAGGCTCTGCTCTGCGGAGCTTCCGGTATCATCCTTGCACACAACCATCCGAGCGGAGATGTTTCTCCCTCAAAGATGGATATGCAGGTGATAACAAAGATCAAAGATGCAGGTGAGATACTTTCTGTACCGCTGCTAGATTTCATCATCTGCGGAGAGTGCTATTATTCAGCCCAAAAGGAAGGCCGTCTATAAAGGAGAAAAATTATGCTGTTAGAAGAATTTGAGAAAAGGACCAATATTTTTGTCCCCGGAGAGTATTTTGATGTGATCCATCAATTCTATATGGATACGGAGATGGATAAAGACCAGTTCTGCAGAGCGTACAAAAATAATACCGACAATCTTGCCGTTAAGATCAAAATGACTTATGTCGAAAAACGTACCAGAGAACAGGTAACTGTATGTCAGCACCTTGAAACGAAAGAGAAAGAATGGCAGAAAGCTATCAAAGATCTGAAAATAAAGGTTGATTCACTGACTAAGGAACTGGAAAAAGAGCAGGAATGGAAGCCATATGTTCACGAAAATGCTTTTTCAGATAAAGCTTATGCAAATATAGCAAACAATGGTACTCCCCCCGTTTCCGATAAAGAGGCCGTACAGTTTGTATCTGAACATTTCGGCTTCGATAAAACAAAAATCACTATCAACAGAATGAAGCCTGTATATGAGATCAACCGTCATCAGCAGGTTCGTCAGATTGGAGCAGCCGTTAGAAATCCCTACATCTTTGCTTCAGATTGGAATTACATTTGTTTCTCGTCAATGGGAATCGATTACGAAATTCAAAACGGTACGATTTTTCCCTATGTATAATGCGAAACGGCATCTTTGGATGCCGTTTTTTACCTTTTTCTGTCAATCATTTTCCAGGGAAGCGCAACGTCCTTCCAGAGAATTAAGAAATAAAATCTCTCTGCTGTTCTTAAGTTTTGTTTCCATCTTGCGGACTTCCTTAGCCAGTTTGTCCCTCTCAGATTTGATCTGCTCAATAAACTGATTTATTTCTTCCTCATTTTTTGCGGAAATCTGCGCCTGCAGTTCTGATGCCTCTTTCTTTAGTTGAATATTTTTCTTCCGAACTAAATCGATCACATACTTATGGCCTTCCGCCTGTAGCCGGAGATTATGGAGCAACTTTTGATCAGATTCATGAATGAAAGAATAGTTCTTTAAACTGTCTGTTTCCTGCTGCAACTCCTGGATCCTTTTTTGAGACTCTTCCAGTTCCTGCAGAATCTACTTTTTCGTTTTTCCAGCCATAGGACTCCCTCCGTTTCAACTTTTACTTATTTTATCATATTATTAGATTGGCATATACAGTCTCAAAAATTAATTTGTGAAAAAAGTGAATTCGAATTCACTTTTTTTGCCGTTGACCGGACAGACCTGAAACGGTATAATCGGTTTGTTCTGCGTTTTTTCGTGTGAGCAGAAACGCAGGAGAAGATCGGTTAAACTATTCTCAAAAACGAAGGAGGATATTATGGCATATACAGACGAAGAGATCATGACACTGGTCAAAGAACGTGGCACATTACGGTACTCCATGCTGATGGCAAGGTTTCATATTTCCAGTGTGGAAGCAAAAAATATCGTTTCTGACTACATTTCCAAAGGTATCGTGGATGAAGACGGGAGATATGGAAAAAAGTCCGAGTGTTCCTGGAAACGTTTCTCTCCGAAAACGATTGCCGAGATCAACAGCGAATCCGAAACTCAGGAAGAAGCTGTAAAGGAAACTCCGCGGAAGAGAAAAAAAACCTCGGATACAAAAAACTCGGACACAAAAATCCGTCAGGATCCAAATGGACAGTTGTCATTTTTCTGATCAAAACAGCCTTCGGGCTGTTTTTTTCGTGCCAGATTTCGATTTATCATTTTTCCTGTATCATTTAGAAAAAATGAAGGAGGAAAAAACATGAGTATCAAATGCAGTTTCTGCGGAATCGATCAATCTGAATGCAGATGGATCTTCAGTTCTCCAACTTCAAACGGCAAACATTATATATGTGACAAATGTATCGGAAAGATTTCTTCCCAGATTGAGGAATTAAAACTGGAATACCCTGAGGAAAAAGCATTCCTTACCCCTTCCGTCATCAAGTCAAAGCTTGACTCTTATGTGATCGGACAGGACAGGGCGAAAAAGATTCTTTCCGTAGCTGTTTATAATCACTATAAAAGGCTCAGGAAAAGAAATGCGGGAGTAGAGATACAGAAATCCAACATCCTGCTTATCGGCAGTACCGGCTGCGGAAAGACTTATCTGGCCCAGACACTTGCCAGGATCCTGGATGTCCCATTTGTGATCTGTGATGCCACCGGGCTGACTCAGGCAGGGTATGTGGGAAAAGATGTGGAAGAATGTCTTTCTTCCCTTTTAAAGAAGGCGGACGGCAGTATTGAAAAAGCACAAACAGGGATCGTTTACATCGATGAGATCGATAAACTGGCCAGAGTCGGGGAATCCTCCGCACAGAGGGATGTCTCCGGAGAGGGAGTACAGCAGGCTTTGTTAAAACTCCTGGAGGGACATGTGATCTCCATTCCTGTTGGAGACAAGAAGTCTCCGTTTACTTCCACAGTGGACATCGACACCAGTAACATCCTGTTTATCTGCGGAGGTGCCTTTGACGGGATACAGAAGAAGATCGAGCCGGAGAAGACCATTGGTTTTGGACATGCCATTCCAAAAATAAATGAGTTCTCCTATAACGAGATTGAGAGTTCCGACCTGGTAAAATACGGACTGACACCGGAACTTACGGGAAGACTTCCTGTCATCGCTTCCCTGGATGGTCTGGATGAAAATGCCCTGGTAAGGATCCTGGTGGAACCGAAGAATTCCATCGTCAGCCAGTACAAAGAACTTTTAAAAATGGACAATGTTTCCCTGGATTTTGAGCAGGATGCGCTTGTTGAGATCGCAAGGACCGCACTTCGCAAAAAGACAGGGGCAAGGGGATTACGCTCTATCATGGAGAGCACCATGACAGATATCATGTTTGAAGCTCCAGATATTGTTTGTGAAGATACCTACGAAATCAGGATTACAAAGGATATGGTGAAAGGAGGCGGCAGGATTGGCTAAGATCATTGAAGTAACCGCTGAAAATAAGATCGACACACGGCTTTTTGATTCTCTCCTGAAAGAATACCGTTCTGCATATGAACAGAAGCAGAAACTACATGATCTGGTCATAAAAAGCATCCTTTCCGGGGCGAAAAAGCATCACCTGGAATTTGGGGAACTGGAAGAGGTTGATGACGAAGGACTGTTTCAGTTTTTACAGCCGAACGTCCTCAATCCCATACTGCTGCATTTTAAAGCAAAGGAGTCCGGAATCCTCATTGAGACCAGTATTTTTATATCAAAAAACAGTTCGCACGAGACCGTTTCCATAAACTCCGTTTTTACCAGAAAGACTGACGGACATCTGGAATGCTGTATGAAAGACGGTTCCTGGAAACGTATTTATTCTGATTATGTTGAATACTCCATTGAGAACAGATACAGAAAACAGCTGTGGAATATCTGCTGTGCCAAAAACGGCGGTAATCCTCTGTCAGACAAAAATTTCGCCCATATCTGCGTAAAGAATTCAAAACTGCTTCTTTTGTCAGATCTGTTGCATATGTTGCGTGTTTCTGACAAAGAGCTTAACAGTCCGGAAGCATCCATCATCTTAAAGCCGAACCCTAAGTACTGCAGACTGGGATTTGCTGTTTCACAGCAGGGAGACGAACTGGTTTTAAGCAGATATATCGGAAGGGATGACCTTTTATTGTTCCTTGGCAAAGACCAGCCTTCCTACAGCTATGAGGATGCCGTATTTTCCACTCCGGATACCAAAAAAATGGCAGCCATTGTAAGGAGACTTACGGATCATTATCCCAAAGACGTGCCCGTTTTTACTTTTCCGGTCTCTGAAAACATATACTATGAATTCTGTTATGATAAAAACCTGTCCGACAATGGTGCGATCTATTTCGATAAATTCAATGCAGGTGGGGAAGTCTGTGAAGTAAGTAAAAAAGATATGGTAAAAGTAGAAGAAATGTATTCCCTGATAGAGAAATTACTGCTTCTGCCAGACTCCCAGTGAGGAAGTGTTTATGAAAACCATCGTGAAATATCCCGGAAGCAAGTGGCGGCTGGCAGAACAGATCGTGTCCCTTTTCCCCAAACATCACAGTTACCTGGAACCGTTCTTTGGTTCCGGGGCTGTCCTGTTCTCCAAACCACGGTCCAATATTGAAACCGTCAATGATCTTGACGGGGATGTAGCAAACCTTTTCCAGTGTATCCAAAAAGATCCAGAAAAATTGTCCCGTATGGTGTATTTTACACCATTTTCCAGACAGATATACAACGAATCCTACAACAGCATCCCCTCAGATCCTTATGAAAAGGCTGTCTGGTTTTTGATCCGCTGCAATATGGGTTATGGGTATCGTACGAATGGATACAAAGTAGGCTGGAAGAGGGATGTGCAGGGACGGGAACGGGCATATGCAGCAAAAGACTGGAGTTCGCTTCCGGGCAGGGTTTTTGAGGCCGCGGAAAGACTGAGAGGAGTGCAGATAGAATGTCGTCCTGCAACAGAACTGATAGCAGAATACAACTACAAAAATGTCCTGATCTACTGCGATCCGCCATATATGGCAGAAACAAGATCGGGAGGGGCACAGTACAAAAAAGAAATGTCCGACCGGGAGCATGAACTTTTATTACAACAGCTCCTGCGGCATACCGGACCGGTTCTCTTATCCGGATACCATTCAGATCTCTACGATACCATGCTGAAAGACTGGGAGCATATAGAGTTCAAAACATACGCCCAGTCCCTTAAAAAGAAAACGGAAGTGATCTGGATGAATTTTGAAATTTCGGAAGAATACGGTCAGATGTCATTTTTGTAGAAAGTTTTTTCGCACTAAAAACATTAAGAAATATTTTTCTGATACACTACTTGAGTAATTCGCTGTCGCATCCTCGTGACTTTAGTCGTGAGTGAGACAGTGTCTTCTTTTAAATGCACAAAAGTATCGTTTACGACATTTTATTTCTTTATATTTCGGGGTAGAGAAATTTTTTATTTCAAGCATTTTTTTCGCAAAAAACGTCTCATTTCTAATTTTTTCATCATATTAAATGCATCAGTAATTTACAGAAAGGAGATGTACGACATGGCAAATTCAAACAGGAAAAAAGCCCGCAAATTACAGGAAGCCAAGCAGACGAAAAAGGCTGAATCTGCGAAAAAAGCAAAATTTGTTAAGCAGGCAAAGGCTGAGACGGAGAAACCGATAAAATATACAGTTACAGCAGAACAGCTTGATGATGGGACTTTTAAGTTTCAGTGTGGCAGGAATACATTCAATATCACTAAACAAAAAAATAAAGCATTAGAGCCTTACGGGAAATGCATACATAATTACGGAGTTCTTTTAGAGCTGATTCCCGGCGACAAACAGGCTGCGATCAACCAGCAGATAGGAAATGCCAGGGTCGTACACAATGATTACCTTTCCAAACGCATTGATTATTATAACGAAAATAAGAAAACGTTAACTGTTACACAGTATAAAAAAGAGTATCTGCCGGCATTAAAGGAAGAAAAGGAATACCTCAAGGATACAGATAAATTCGTTTATGAAAATGCCTGCCACAATGTGGATGATGCATACAACAGATTTTTTAAGGGGTTGTCCGGATTTCCAAAGTATGCCTCCAGAACGAAACCAAACGGGAACAGTTATACCACGAATTTTACAAACAACAATATTGAGCTGAAAATGATCGACGGCATCCCGTATGTCAAACTTCCAAAAATCGGGAATGTCAGATTCATTCTTCCAAGAGGTAAGACGCTGATAGACATACAGCCGCAGGAAGTGTCAATCAAAGGGGCAACCGTAAGCAGGGAGCCAGATGGCTCATACCGCATTTCCCTCCGAATGGAGAGTGTGATTGACAAGCCTGTATTCCCAACCGTTATCAACGCCAGGGAGATCGTCTCTGTTGACCTTGGACTGAAAGAATTTGGCGTTTTTGGGAACCTGGAAGAATCAGTCCCTGTTCCAAACCCGAGATGGATTCAGGTTCATGCAAAAAGATTACGGAGATTCCAGCAGAGTTTATCCAGAAAGCAGTACGACCAAAACACCCACAGGGGTTCGAAGAACTGGGAGAAGGCACGTGCGAAGGTGGCAAAGGAGCAGCGTAAGACTGCTGACCAGAGAAGGGATTTCCATCACAAGCTTTCAAGGGCGATTGCAGATAATTATGTTGCGTTCATATGCGAAGACCTTGCTGTGAAAAATATGATGCAGAACAGGCATCTGTCAAAATCAATCGCGTCTGTCGGCTGGTCCCAGTTTTTAACAATGGTGCAGTATAAGATGGAACGCGCTGGTAAGTATTTCAGGAAAATCAGCAGATGGTATCCATCCTCACAGACCTGTGGCTGCTGCGGGTATAAGAATACGGATGTTAAGGATCTGGGTGTCAGGAAATGGATATGCCCGAAATGTGGAACCTGGCATGACCGTGACGTCAATGCCCAGCAGAACATATATAAGCTTGGAGCGAAAATGCTCCAGGATGAAGGGATACAGATTGCTGGTCTCCCTGTAACAAATAAACACTCAAACTGATCCTTCAGAAATAACTGTTAACCAAGCAACGGGTAAAACCGGTCACATATAAACAAGCACTCCGGAAACGGAAATAACCAGACAACAAAGCAGCGGTACCTCGGGGAAGTGTGGGAGCCGTGGTGAAAGTCCACTTATAAAGCCTGCACCGCAGTAGGACTGGCATCACAAGGGTGCATGTCAGAGAGCCTGGGTAAGACACGGCCGAAAGGCAATGCACCGGGCAGATGAAGCAGGAAAGAAGATAGAAGGGAAGGCGTAACCGGATCGCAAGATTATAAAAGCCTGCCGGACTATCGGAAGCTCGTGACTTTAGTCATGAGTTCTTCACAATCATTACTCGAATGTGACAGATTTGTAGTATACTGTCTGTATCATTTTCAAACATCGTTCAGAATAGAAGGAGGAAATACAAATGCCAACAAAAAATAATGAAAATATCCTGCTCATTGCAGGTAAAACAGAAGCGGAAAAATATCTGGTTCAATCAATACTTGCCAAAAACGGTTCCTATCTGGTAATCGATCCAGAGGGGATTCTTGAGGGACAGACCAGTGAAAAATTAAAACAGGAAGGATACCATGTTTATATTTGCAATGTTGATGACACGAAGGGCTTTTTCTACGACTATTTTCGTTATTATTACTATAATATTTTCCACAATGAAAAAACAGTCCTGTATCTGACAGGATCTGATAAGATAAGAAACGAAAAACTGATTGCTGAGATCACACTGATCCTGGATGATATCCTGAATGGCAAAATGGATCTCAGTCAGCATTTAACTCTTATGGTCAATGATTTTGGACATCTGGCTGGAGGAATCAACTTTCCTCATAAACTCTCCAGGATCAAAGGTACACAGGTATCAGCCATTCTTTGTACGGAATCCCTGTTACCCCTTCAGACAGAGCATTACAACCCGATGCTTACAGATGAGATATTAGATTCCTGCAATGTCATTACGGAAAAGTAGAAAAACAGAAAGCAGAGGCCATAAGCCCCTGCTTTCTTGATGTCAGTTAATGATCATAAATGTTGTGGACGTTTTTGCGATCTGGCTCTGCAGATCATATAATTTTCTGTAAACAGATCTGTCTTTCGGAGAGTTTACAAGAATTTTTCCACCCTTATCAATTCCTCTCAAAACGATGAAAGTTCCGTTATTTGTAAATAATCCTCTTTTCTGTACGCTTACAACAGGTTTTCCCTCTTGTAAAGCCTTCAATACCATGGATGTGCTGGATGTTTTTGTTACAGACTTGATCCCGTATTTCTTGGCTGCAGAAAAGATATTGTAAGAAGTACCAGATCCATTGATGTAATATTTATTTCCGCACCATTTTACAATCTCCGCGGGAGTCACTGTTTTTCCGGTTTTGTAACTTGCGATCATGGCAAGACAGGTTGGTCCATCTCCACAGACAGCAAGGTTGCTGTTTCCGTATTTTACCTTCGAATAGTCTGACTGGATATAGAGCGGTATTTTCATTTCACTGCTTTTTACTGTGTTTTTCACAGTTACGGTACAGGTATATTTCTTTCCATTATTCTGTGCTGTAATTGTTGCCTTTCCAGCAGCAACACCTGTTACTTTTCCTGTTGATGATACTTTTGCGACTCTGTAGTTGGATGTTCTCCAGATAATGCTTCCGGAAGCATTCTGTAGCTTCAAGTTTAAAGTCTCTCCTACATTAAGTTCTGCGGAGTCGATATTGATCTCCGGTTTTGTCTTTTTGTTTACAGTCACCCTGCAAGTGAAAGAGTTTCCCGCATATTTAACGGTAATGGTGGCAGTTCCGGCTTTCTTTGCATTCACAGTACAAGAAGAGGAGTTTGCTGAGTCTGAATTCTTTGTAACAGAAGCTACAGAAGGATTCGATGACCGATAGGTTGCACCACTTGCATTAAATAGCACAAGATTATACAAATCTCCCTCGTTCATTGTAATTGATTTCTTGTTTAAGAAAACCTTTGACAGATCCGCTTTGACCGTTACTTTGCATTTGTATGTTCTGCCTTTGTACGTAGCATACACATAAGCAGAACCAGCTTTTAAGCCAGTGACATATCCTCTTTGAGTAACACCCAGGATAGTAGGAGAGGATACCTTCCACATGATCTTACTGGATACGGCATTGCTTAATGAAAGCTGGATACCCTTTCCTAAAGTAAGATTCGCTGTTGTCTTGTTGAGTTTTGAAGTTTTTGATACTGCCGCTTCAACAGTCTGGCACTGAAGAATACCAGCGTTTGCTACCGGTGCAGAAAAAAGCATCATCGCAGACATGCTGACAGCCAGTAAAGATTTTGAAAATTTCATATCCCGTTTCCTCCTTTTGGATTTTTTTATAATTTGACAAAAAAAAGCCAAAAATAAAAATCCCCCCTGAAAACCATCTGTTAAACTATATAAAATGCCAAAGGAGGAACTGCCCTATGAGAAGAAACCAACTTCTGGCTGGGATGTAAAATACAGAAAGCAGAGGCCAACGGTTTCTGTTTTTTTATGCATTTCTGTATTGATGCTTCAGGCCTTCCATCCTGCAAGATCTTTGTTTTTCGAAGATTACAAAACCGAAAGAATTATATGCTAAACTAAAGAAAACGCCAGAGGAGGAAAAGCCTTATGAGAAGGAACCAACTGTTAGCCGGAATCATGACGGCCATGACTGTCGTAATGCCAGTTGCCAATGTATATGCCGATTCCGCAAAAGACCATGAGGTCCAGATTGCAACATCTATTGAAGAGAAAAAATCTGATATCGACAAAGCCGCAGTATTGCAGAATTCCGTAAAAATGACAGATCGGATCTCCGCAGCAGCCGATGGAAAAAACATCATGTTCAGTCCCACAAGTCTTAACTTCGCACTCGGTATGATCGCGGAAGGTGCAAAGGGAGAAACCAAAAAAGTCCTGGGGGATTACCTGGGAACCGATGATTTTGCTTCCTATGCAAAAGATTACCTGGACAAGATCAAAGAATACAATACCGAAGATGAGAATTACGGATATAAATCGAAATTAAAGATTGCAGATGCGGTCTGGGCAGATGATGAACTGACACTTCAGGAGAACTTCAGGAATACTGTATCGGACAGTTTTGGGGCTGAGGTAGAAAATGTGGATTTCTCTGCCGCGGAGAAAACATGTGGTATCATCAACTCCTGGTGTGACAAAAACACAGAAGGTCTGATCCCGGAGATCATAACCCCGGACCTTATCAGCGACAGTACAGGACTGTGTTTAACCAATTCCCTGTATTTTGAATCCGGATGGAGCGGGGAACCTTGGAATATTTCTGATACAGAAGAAAATTTTGGAAAAAAAGAAAAGACAAAATATATGACCTGTACAGGAGACCGGTATTATGAAAATGACAAAGCTACGGCTTTTGGCAGGGATTATGCCAACGGGTTAAGTTTCATAGGGATCCTGCCAAATGATGAGGGTAATTTCACTCTGGAGGATCTGGATATTAGCGGACTCCTGAAATCCAATCCAGAATATGATGCAGTTGACTGCAAGATGCCAAAACTTAACTTTGAAACGAGCGCCGTTCTGAACGACATGCTCTCAAATCTGGGGCTGGACAATATATTTTCCAGCAATGCTGATTTCTCCGGTATTGCAGCCCAAAACGTAAATGTGGATACGATCCTTCAGAAAACAAAACTGGAGCTGGATGAAAACGGCACGAAAGCAGCGGCAGTGACTGCTGTCATCATGGAATGCATGTCAGCCGCGGAGGAGGATGAGCCGATTATCAAAACTGTGGAACTTACCCGTCCATTTGCCTTCCTAATCTATGACAGTAGTAATGATGAAATATTATTTATGGGAAAGGTAATGACTGTTTCCAGATAAAAAGAGGGGATGCCATATGCATCCCCTTTTTATGATCAGCCTCCAAATGCCAAAGTCAATCCGCGGAAAACAATTTCCCCCACAATTCTCCCCGTTTTCATCCATCTTCCTGTATTATTTTCTCATCCTATAAACGCATACAATGCCCCGAAAAAAGTCTAAACTGCTGGTATTTTGTACAACGCAAAATGTCGAAAAAGGCAGGTATTTTGCGAACTGTTTTTGTGGAGAAAACAGAATATCTAAGGTATGATAAACATACACACAAAAACACATAACAGGAGGTTCACACATGGACGCAAACACAGTATACGAAATGGTAATGGGAGCAATTACAGAAGATGAGGCTTCAGAAGAGTACGCAAAAATACAGGATGAGTTTTCAAAAGACTCAGAATGCGACAGGCTGTATGGAGAAATATATGAAGCTAAGCAGCATATCAGCCAAAAACTACATAAATCAGGAGAAGAAGATCCTGATGTGGAATTAATCATCAATCATATGTTCGACATTTGCCGTATAATTGGCATCAAAATGTTTGAATATGGCGCGAAAACGGTATAAAAAATGTATACATATAGGCAGCCTGCAGATGTAGAGCTGCCTTATTTATTTCTGAATTATAAATCATATCCAGATCAATTGCCAGGGCGATAATCCCGCCTGCTAAGCGCAGGCCTTTCTAATTTATATTTTCCCTTAATCTCCGCGGAATTATAAAAACACCGCGGAGATTTTTGATTTTTAAAAAAGCAAAATCTTCAGTAATACTATGGCTTTGAGGCTAATCTTAACTTTGTTGATGTATCTTAACTCAAAAAGAGTTAAAGTACAAAAAACAAGTTAAGAGTTTTTTCGTACAAAAAGAAGGGTTTCCCGTTCTGTCATATTATTAAAGAAAAACAGAAGGGAGAAAACAAATGTATAGTAATCAGTCTCCGCAGACAGCATACCAGCAGTTTTATAATAACATGCCATCTTATCCTCAAGGCAACCAGCAGCCCCCAGATAAACAGCCTATGGTAGAAAAATATCCCCTGCAGATCTGGGTAGCTGCCAGAGCAGGAATATCTTTGACCTGCGCCGCGGACCTTAATGTCCCGGAAGAAGGGGATACAAAAAATTCACCAATGGAAATGCACAGCGGTTATTCCGTATTCCGTATGGCCATCGCCTCTTCGGAAAAGGGAAGCGTGGTTGCCAATATCCCGGCTAATGACATACCGTATCTCATGAACCAGTATCAGTTCCAGCGAAACATATTAAACCGGCAGGCAATGAGCAAGCCAAATACCCCGGCCTATACCGTCCCGATCAAAGAAAGGAACTGCAAGAACCGGACTGCCGCGGAGGTAGTGCAGATGGAAAACGGGCTGAACATCCTTACGAACGCGAGAAAGCTTTTTGCAGCCAATTTAGGCAGATACCCAAAAAACCGGCAGATGGTAGAAGCCATAGATGAAGCATTGTACCTGTATCAATCACATCATCTTTCCCAAACCATCAACCTGCCTCCGCTGTATTCTTCCCCAGTCAAACCAAAATCTACTGCGGATAAAAACAACAGGCGTACCGCTTACTCGATCTCAATTTCAGGTTCCTCTTCCTTAAGTGTGGACTGGACCTTTGAAATCTTTAACTGCAAGGCATTTTTAAGGGATATGGGAAAGCTGAAGACCGTAGATATGGAACATGCAGAAGATAAAAGGACACTTACCTTTAAAGTGACCCAGCAGGAAATGGATCTCTTCATCTACCGGCTGCAGTCCACCATGGAGAACTTTGAAAGAATGAACTTTTCAGGACAGTACAAAATCGCAAAAAGGCATATTAAATACAGCAGGGAGACTGTATAAGCAACTAAAAGCATAATTAAATGTGATTAAATGCACTCAAAGATGCTCAAAATCCAGAGTATTCGTTTGTGCTGACTTTACAGCAATTGGAATCGTTGGAAGTAAGCCAGTATCAGTTGAAAAGTCTGATTAACTAAGGTGTAGAAACCTGATGGCAACGATTGAACAATGGTATAAGTCTACGAGAACCAAGTAGGAAAATAAAATTTAGTGAGGTAAAATTATGACAAAAAAGATTGAAAAAATGAATATCGAATTAGCGGAAAATTATGCAGATGAATTAAAAATGCTTGTATCTTCTTTGTGCGAAGATATAAAAGATTCCGAATCTATAACTGACGCTTGGAATAAGATTGACCGTTTTTACAAGGATGCAGAGTCTATGCGAAACAGACAGAAATGTACTGGTAGCAAGTCTTTTAGTATTCTTACGGATGATGTAGATGGGCATACAAAATACTTGCAAGGCATAAATTTACCAATTATGGTAAATACGGTTTGGGAAAGTGAAGAAAACTGTAAACCTAGCGAAGTAAGTGAAATGCATATTGGCTCTGTTGATGGCGTTCGAGCACTTCTGATTACACCTTCACATATTTCGTTACCAGACTAAACTAAGATTCAAAGAGGTAAAGAATATGGAAAAAAATAAGACTGTTTATGGTATAGGACAGATACTTACCTATACACAGGATGTGAAAACACACAGAATCCTTAGTGATACACCAGAAGTTATAAAGAAAGGTACTAAGATTATTGTAGGTGCAGACGGTTTTGTAAGATACCCAGATGGCAGTATACAGAAATTAAGTGAAGACATAGAGGTATCTGGTTATGTTAAATTCAAATTTAGGAAAGGAGAAGCTACTAAAAATAACACCTATATCTAATCAATTTAAAGAATTTATAGGTATGTACCGATGGCTTAGTCGGGAATTTACGACTGTGGAGTGTACAGGAACTTGTGAGTAGCGTATTGCTTATAATCGCCAAAGCATACACGTTGAAGCAGTAACTACAAATCGTGAGATTGTAGCGAATCATCTAGCATACACACTTTTGTGTATGTTTTTAGTAGCAGGTACCGGTATGACAGAAAATCCATATAAGACCATGACATTTGATGAGTTAAAAGCAGTGTATGCGGATATCCAGGAATCAGAGAAAAACGGCAGGAGAGCAGACAGTCTCCTTCCGTACGCAAAAGAGCTGAGAGAAAAGATCGGAGCAAATGAGATCAGCCTGCGAAAGACGCTGGATATTGCAAAAAAAGAATACTATGAAGAGGTTGTCAGAAGATACTTTTTCTACTAAAAAAGACAACTCTTATCCAAAAAGACCATTCAAATGGTCTTTTTTATTGCTCGTAAAAACTTCTGATTTCCGTACCAGAAAACGGAAGTGTAAAAAGATAGTAGTATTTCAGGTAGAACAAATGAGAGGAGAAAATATATGCCTGATATTTTAAATGGTTTGAATCCGCAGCAAAAAGAAGCCGTCACACATACCGAAGGCCCACTGCTCATCCTTGCAGGCGCAGGTTCCGGAAAAACAAGAGTTCTGACCCATCGCATTGCCTATCTGGTTAAAAACGGGTTTACAGAACCGGAGGGCATCCTTGCCCTGACTTTTACCAACAAAGCGGCGAAGGAAATGAAGGAAAGAGCATCTTCCCTGACCGGCAAAGCCGCGGACAAGATGCTGATCACAACTTTCCATTCTGCCTGTGTAAAGTTCTTAAAAAACAGGATGATGCTTCTTGGATACAAACGTGGGAACTTTGTCATCTATGATACCGATGAACAGAAAAAAATAATAAGGACTATTTTTGAGGAAACGGATTTCCAGAGAAGATATCCAGATATCAAAGCATACGATGTCATCAGATTTATCTCTAAGCAGAAAGAGAAAATGCTCGGACCGGATAAACTGGAGGACATCTATCCGAATCATCCATTGATCACAGTCTACAGAGAATATGAACGGGTTCTCAAGAAAAACAATGCTCTGGATTTTGACGACCTGTTATGGAAGACCGTCCAGCTGTTTGAGAGTTACCCACATATCCTTCATTCCTATCAGGAACAGTTCAAGTACATCATGGTAGATGAGTACCAGGATACAAACCTTGTACAGTTTAAGATCATCAGTATGCTGGCAGATAAGCACCAGAATCTCTGTGTGGTCGGAGACGATGACCAGAGCATCTACAGTTTCCGCGGAGCTGATATCCGCAATATCCTGGAATTCGAGAAGGAATTTCAAAATGTAAAAGTGATCAAACTGGAGGAAAATTACCGCTCCACCAGGAACATCCTTTCCGCAGCCAATGCGGTGATCTCCCATAATAAGGAGAGAAAAGAAAAGAAACTCTGGACACAGGGTGAAGCGGGAAGCAAGATCAGAACCATTACTCTGCCGGAAGCCACAACAGAAGCGAACTTTGTCGTATCTGAGATTGAACGGATGCATGGCAGAGAAAAGGCTGATTATAAGGATTTTGCTATCTTTTATCGTACCAATGCCCAGTCCCGCCTTTTTGAGCAGTGTCTGGCAATGAAGGATATCCCGTACCGCCTCGTGGGTGCCTTAAGCTTCTTTGAGAGAAAAGAGATCAAAGATATGCTTGCCTATCTGCGTGTTCTCATCAACCCGGACGACGATTTTGGGCTTGAGCGGATCATCAATGTTCCACGCCGCGGGATAGGTGCGGTAACGATCAAAAAGCTAAAGGAATATGCGTTCCAAAATAACTGCAGTCTGTATGACGCAGCCTGCTCTGCGGATGAGATCTTATCAAAGACAACCGCGGGTAAATTAAAGGGGTTTGCCGCAATGCTGAGGAAAATGACCGAAGAGTCAAAGTACCAGACTGCAGATAAGACCATTAAGATGGTTCTTAATGAAACGGATTTCTTTGCAGATTATCCCCCAGAGAGCGATGAGCTGGAAGAACGGACAGAGAACGTCTATGAACTGGTCAATATGGCCACGGACTACAGCAGGAAAACAAACCATGAGGGAGCAGAATCCATCGAAGGATTCCTTACAGAGTCTGCCCTCACATCCGGAATCGACTCCTTAAAGGACGATGAGGACGGTGTAGTATTAATGACGCTTCATGGTTCCAAGGGACTGGAGTTTCCACATGTGTTCATGACCGGAATGGAAGAAAACATGTTCCCGGGATATCGCGCAGTCAACAGCGCAGATCCATCTGCCATGGAAGAAGAGAGACGTCTTTGCTATGTCGGCATCACCAGAGCAAGGAAAACCCTGACGCTCACCAGTGCCGCCAAAAGAATGAATTATGGAAATACTTACGCCATGGAGGTCTCCCGTTTCATTGACGAAATTCCCATGGATCTGGTTGACCATATGGCAATCCGGTGGTAAAAAAGTGAATTCGAATTCACTTTTTTCTCCTGCCAGAGATGGCAGGATTTTTTTTACAGATTTTTTTCCATATTAGGTGCATCAAAGGAGGTTTAATTGAATGACAGATTTATTTAGAACAGATTTTTCCGCGGGGCTCCCGCTTCAGATTTCAAAGCATATCGCAAGACTGGTTTCCGGAAACCTGCTTGCCGTCGGAGGGACTGCGGATGAAGTACGGGACCTGATCGTCCTGAATCTTCTTGCTGCAAACGGATCCTATCTTGTCTGGGATTATAACGGGAAGATCAGTGAAGCAACCGCCGGCAGGATGAAGGCAAAGGGGTACCAGGTCTATGAAGTGGATCCACTTAATAAGAAATACTGCTCCTGTGTCGAACTGCTCGTCTGCAAGCCGAAGATGTTTTTTGAGGATAAGGTTGTGATCTATCTGAAACATCCATGCCCCTGCAGTACCCCGAGGTTCATTGACATGCTGTTAAGGGGCAAATATCTCCACGGACAGCATCTGACACTGATCGCTAATGGTTTTGATCCAGATTATTTCTACATGTGGGACAAAGGATACGATGAAAGCCAGCTCTCTGCATTTGTACATATCGACAGCCTGGCTGATGCTGATGAGACAATCATCAATTCCTGTGACTATAAGCTGTTTTTAGATAACAGTGATGATTCTTCCATCTCTTACCTGAATAAGATCATCCCTGTATTTGCCAGCTTTAAGGATATCAACCTTGCAGATTACCGGGATGTAAAAACCAGCCATGGTTCCGCAGCAGTTGATGTGAAGATTTTAGAAGGATTCCGGGACATGGATAAAGACGACTGCCTTTTTGTGGAGAATGGAAAAACCTTTATTTTTGATAAAAAGAAGACCTGGAAGCCGGAGATCGAGGAGTGTCTGAAGCCGGATCATACGGGACAGTTACTTGCAGCACTTTTAGCAGGAACAGCTGCCGGGATCCTGCTCTTTATGACTAAACGAAAAAGATGATCCAATATGGGCCGGAGCTTCTGGTCCTTATTTGGAGGAAAGGATACTATGCTCTTCCTTAAAATACTCCGGATACTCAATGGAATATTTGTAATATCTGTAGCATTAAGTGCTGCTGCACGTATATTCCCCATTTTTCGAAATAAGAGGACGGTGATGGTCAATCTGTTTGTGCTTGGTATGGCAGGGATACTTACCTCACTGCTCTTTAAACAGTTTTCCATGGTCTGCATCAGCCTGGCTGTCTCCCTTCACCAGCTGTATACGTTGGAAATGTACCAGCGGGATGCCCGGCTGAGAAAAATGAAAAAAAGTATGTTGCGGATGAAAAGAAGGATCGACCGGCTGGAAAGACGGATCGGAGGTGACAGGGATGTATGAATCGGGGAATGCCCTCCGCGGAATCTTTCTTACCGCTTTTGTTGCTTTACTGCTGTTTTCCTCTTTTATCTTCTGCTTTCATCTGGAAAGGCCGGATGCCATGACGGTAGAACCGGAGATGACAGGGTATTATTTTTACCATCCGGATATCGCCGTCTTTCATCCATCGGAAAACAACGCCGCTCTGACGGCGAAGGATCCGACGGCAGCTGGCTCAACTGCTGGTTGATGTTAGAATATAAATAGTACAAAATAAACATGACCATTTTCAATAAATATTATATGATAGTCATAGATCAAGAGAGGAGAATGGTTATGGCAAGAGGTACAAGGTATTCACAAGAGTTTAAGGAAGATGCAGTAAGATATCGGTTGGAGCATCCTGAGATTGCGCTTCGTAAGTGTGCTGAAAATCTTGGAATTAGTGAATCAGCACTAAAGACTTGGATGAAATCAGCAAAGGAACATGAAGGAACTGTTCCTACTCGTGGTTCAGGCAATTACGCAAGTGATGAAGCAAAAGAAATCGCACGTCTGCAACGAGAATTACGCGATACAAAGGATGCACTTGAAGTGTTAAAAAAAGCAATCGGTATTCTGGGAAAATGACAAAAACTCTTTACGCTGCTACATCTAAATATGTAGAAGAAATTAACAACCTGCCTGTGAAACGTCAAGTTTCTGTCAGCGGGATACTGAAAAAATTGGACGTTTCACGATCTGGTTATAATGCATGGAAGAAGCGGGTTCCTTCGGACACGTCTATTCGTCGAACTGTTTTAAAAGAAAAAATCCAAAAGATTTATGATGATTCACATCAAAACTATGGTGCTCCTAAAATTGCAGCTGAATTGCGGAAATCCGGAGAAACTATTACTGAAAAAACAGTGGGAAATTATATGCGTCAAATGGGAATAAAAGCGCAATGGATCAAACCGTATACTCAAACAACCATTGATTCTGATCTAAGCCAGAAACTAAAAAATATTTTGAACGAAAAATTTAATCCAGAACATCCAGATGCTGTATGGTGCTCAGATATCACTTATATTTGGACATATGAAGGATTTGTATATCTTACCAGTATTATGGATCTATATTCCAGAAAAATCATTTCCTGGGTACTAAGTGAGACGCTGGAGGCATCTCATGTAGTAAAATGTATTGAAAAGGCAAAACAGTCCAGACATATTGAAAATCCGCTTATTTTTCATTGTGACAGAGGATGTCAATATGTATCAGAAGCATTTCACAAGGCAACGGAAGGAATGATTCACAGCTATTCCAAGAAGGCTTATCCTTGGGACAATGCTTGCATAGAATCGTTCCATGCCCTTTTAAAACGAGAGTGGATTAATCGTTTCAAAATTTTCAATTATACTCATGCATATAAATTGATTTTTGAATATATCGAGACGTTCTACAACACCGTCCGTATTCATAGTCATTGTGGATATTTATCTCCAAATGAATATGAGGAACAATATCTAAAAAATCTGGAAACGACTGTAACAAGCTTAGCAAGTTAACAATTACATAAAAAGAGAAAATTGGTTGTATTTAATTTGTACTTTTTCTTGACATAAGACCAGGTTCAACGTCTGCAAATTCGATGGCTACAGGTTCGACGGATGCAAGTCTGCCGGCTGCAAGTCCAGGTGAATGGTGGGTTAATTTCTCTACCCTTGGGATGCTCCTGTCATCCTGTGTCTGTCTTGCCTGTATCTGTTTTGCAGAATACGAAAGCCATATGTGATTTTATCAATCCCCTTCATTTTTCATTTTATCTTAAAACCAAAAACGAAAGGGGATTTTTTTTATGAAAGAATATGACCTGGAAAGAATCAAGGAATGCGTCAGCATGGAAGATATCTGTGATATACTTGGCATAGAGAAACGAAGGATTGGAGGACTGACTTCTGTCCTTTGTCCGTTCCATGATGACCAGAAGTTCGGAAATGCCTTTATCATGAAAGACAGCCGGATCAAATGTTTTGCCTGCGGACATACTGCGGATATCTTTGATCTGTATATGTTCCAGACAGGTCTCACCCTGCTGGAATCTGCAAAGGAGATTTCTGAACGGTTCGGTCTTGCGGACGTGACGCTACAGAAAAGATCCTCCGGGATGCCGCTCAGCCGGGAAGAACTGACTGCAATCGGTCTGCTGACCGGAGACAGGAAACCGGAAAGATACCCGGAATCCGTACTGGAAGCACCGGAAAAAAGACTCGGGTATACTGTCAAAAAGGAAACCACTCTAGGTTACTCTAAACGTACCAGAGAGGTTGTCGCAGTTGTTGATGATTACGTACTCAGTAAAAACGGACAGCCAATGTACAAACACCTGGCAGATCTTTATGAATCAGATAAAGGAACTTTTTACTGGATGGTACGCAACAAATGCCGCGAATATTATAAAAAATACATTGTGGCAAAAAAGACTATTTCTGCCCTCCAAGAGGAGATCCAGAACGATTTTTTGGATTATCAGATGTCAGTTGTCAACAAAAAACTTGCACTGATCGAAAGTGCATATAAAAAAACAGAACAAAAGAAATATCACAGGTCACAGAGAAAGACCGCCTAGGTCTTTCTGTATAAAAACGGGAGGAATTTTCCTCCCCTTTTCTTAGGAGGAATTTTATGCTGTTATATATAGCCGAAAAGCCGTCCACCATGATACTGGTGAAAAAGGCTTACGAAAGATCAAATAAACCCTGCGGGGACATCACATTCGTTGCCCTTGCAGGCCATGTCTGTGGACTGATGGAACCCAAAGAATACAGCCAATGGAATTTGAAATGGAAGGACCTGAAGCTTCCGATGGTGCCTGACAGTTTTCGCATCAAATCCATCAAGCCGGATCTGGTAAAAAAGATACGTGATCTTATAAAGTCCGGGGATTACAAAGGCATCATCGTCGGCACCGACAGTGATGTGGAGGGGAACGGGATCTATGCCCTTTTGGAAAAGAACCTGCATCTGGAAAAGATGAAAGCATACCGCTTCTTTGAGACCGACCTGACAGACAAGGGGATCATGGATTCTTTCAAAAACCTGACGGACTTCCATACCTGCCCCAGGGATGTGGGTATGACGCAGGCATTCTGGATCCGGGCACAATTTGACTGGCTGATCGGGTTCAACCTCTCTGTCGCATATACCGTCAAGACCGGCATGCTCATGAGAGTGGGAAGAGTAAAGTCGCCTACCCTGAAGCTGGTCTATGACAATTGTAAAGCGATCGATGAATTTTCCTCGAAAAGTTCCTACCTGCCGGTCATCCAGACAAAAGATCCGGAAATGGTAGCGACACTGGTCGATGAAGAAGGAAAAGACCTTGTCTTCCCAGAACTGGAAAAAGCTAAAGAACTGGTAAGCGGTCTTGGCCCGGAAGCCATTGTAAAGAAAACAGAAAAAAAAGAAACCAAAAAGCCTCCGCAGCAACTGTACAAACTCTCAGACATCCAGGTGGAGGCAGGACAGAAGTACGGATACTCCCCGGATGAGACCCTGCAGGCTCTGCAGTCATTATACGAGACGCACAAGGTCATGTCCTATCCGCGTACCGACGGAAAACATCTTTCTTCAGAGAAAGCAAAAGAATTTTCTTCCCTGCTGCGGACGGTATCCGCTGTTCCGGGGATGGAACCATATCTGTCTTCCATCACCCCAGAAGCCATCAAAAAGGCAGCGGCAAACAAACGATACGTAAACGATGAGGAAGTTAAAAAAAGTTCCCATGGTGCCCTGATCCCGACAGGGAAGATCCCGGATTTTTCCAAAATGTCTGAAATGGAAAAAAATGTATGCATCATGGTCTATAAGCGTTTTCTGGCAATCTTTCTTCCTGACCTGGTGGAAGAGAAGAGAAAGTATCTCCTCGATGTGGATGGGAGTTTATTTGTGAGCAGGGGTTCTGTTATCAAAGACCGGGGCTTTACAGCCATCTTTGACACGAAGATCAAGGAACTGCGCCTGCCGGATGTATCGGAAGGACAGAAAATAGGGATCGCCCAGAAAGGGATCCATGAAGTCGTGACCAGGCCACCCAAACGGCTTACCGAGGCGACACTGGTAGATGCCATGGAAGACATACAGAAATACATGACAGACCGGGATCTGAAAAAGATCATGAAGGAAGCCAAGGGAATCGGGATGCCTTCTTCCAGGGCCCAGATCATCAAAGACCTGATCACCACCGGGTACATGGAGGTAAAAGGAAAAGGACTTTATATCACCCAGTCTGGAAAAGATTACATCGAATTTATAGGAGACCATAGTATCGTCAATCCGGAATTATCCGCGGAGTGGGAAACCCACATCAAAAATGTCCGTCAGGGAACAGAAGCCTATGAACCTGTCCGGGAGCAGATCTTAGGATATGTGGACCAGACCGTCGATGAGGTCATGAACCGGGAATTTGAAGTACATGAGAAGAAAGCATCCGGTCTCACCTGTCCTCTCTGCGGAAAACCATTGAGAAAGACAAAATTTGGTTACGGATGTACCGGGTACCCGGAGTGTAAATTCCTGATCGGGGAAGTAGCGCACAAGAAGCTTACAGACAAACAGATATCCGACCTGCTCACAAAAGGGCAGACAGGGGTGATCAAGGGATTTAAGAAGAAGGACGGGGGAAAGTTTGATGCGATGTTGAGATTAGAAAATGGGAAGATTGCGTTTGCTTTTCCGCCACGGAATCAGTAATTTTTCATTTTCAGAATTTTTTTTCATAATGATTATAACTTAAAAAAACGATTTGGAGAAAAGGAGATTAATATGAAAAAATTCGTAAACCTTACAGCACATCCAGTAAACATTCTGCTTGACGGCGGTGATAAGATCACATTTCCGGCTTCCGGCACTATTGCCAGAGTTGGTATGGATCAGGTTAAAGTCGGTGATATCGATGGCATTCCGGTATTTCGTACTGTGTTTTCCAAGAATATTACTGACCTGCCGGCACCGGCTGACGATACGGTTTTTATCGTATCCACTCTGGTTGCTCAGGCAGCCGTTGGCAGAGACGACCTGGTGGTTCCCGCAAATCTCGTAAGAGATGACAACGGTGTGATCATCGGTGCTTCCGGTTTCCAGGTCTTCTGATCTGGAGCCGGCTCTGGGTGTCAGGAAATTGACCGCTTCGGCGGTCTTTTTTTTGTGTTTTTTTCGATAGTGTAAGCCTGGGTTTTTGTCATATTACAGTTAATCATTAAATCTCAAGGAGGACTGTTTTATGAAAATGTGTAACCTGAAAATGTTGCTTCCTGGCATGATCCTGGGACTCTCTCTTCTGGCAGCAGTGCCAGTCTCCGCGGATATTACTAATTCTGGTAGTACCCCCCCCCGATAAAATTTTCGAAATTAAGTAGTACGAATGATGTGGCTGCGGATTCTCTTAACAGCGATGATTCCGGGAAAGTATATGATTTCAAAGATTCCAAGACATCCGGAGTAGTAACTGTCACCAAAACATGGGAGGACAGTCTGTCCAATGACGAGCGATCGGTACCGGATGTTACAATCAGTACTGAGCGCTACCGCAAAAACCCTCTTGGGTATACCATCACTTATCACGGAAATGGTTTAACGTTCCCAGATGGTAGTACAGAAAACGAAATCCTTGTAAACAGTGCTGGACAAGTTATTTCCGGACAATATAAAGAAATTGCAGCTTCTGCAGGATGGTTTTCTGACAATAAACTCTCTTCTAAAGTAAAAGTCTCGGAAGCAGGAATTCCTGATGGAATTTCGTGTGATATGGATTTATATGCAACCGGAAAAACCTTTGTCATTAAAGCGGGCCCCAATTTTAATAAACTTATTCCTTCCTCAGCAACCTCTGTTGAGTTCTCTGATGAAATTATGCCTGCATCTACGCCCTTGATTGATGTAGATGCTGACGGAGATGGCGGCGTAGTTGCATGGATGGACGAAACAGTAATGATTGTATCTTCTCAAATACCTGGACAAAATGTAATCGCAGCCAGTTCCTGTTACGAATTATTTTATCGAAAATCAAACTTAACCTCTATTAAAATGAATAACTTCGACACCAGCAAAGTTAATTCAATGGAAAGTATGTTTTATGGTTGTTCCAAACTTAGAAGCCTTGACCTGACTCCTCTGGATACAAGCAGCTGTACTGATATGAGCGGTATGTTTTATGGTTGCTCCAAACTTACAGACCTTAATCTGACTTCTTTAAATACCAGTAATGTTAACAGTATGAACAATATGTTCGGAAGTTGTTCTAAAATTGCCGGGTTTGACTTAACCTCTTTTGATACCCATAATGTTACTAATATGTCATTTATGTTTAGTGACTGTTCCGCCCTAATTTGGTTAAATCTTAGTCCTTTCAGTACAGATAATGTTATTAGTATGGATGGAATGTTTTATTCCTGTTCAACACTAATAGATCTTGAACTATCATCTTTTAATACCGCTAATGTCAAATCTATGGATCGGATGTTTTATGGCTGTAGTAAACTTACTGACTTGGATTTATCTTCCTTTAATACGAGTAATGTCACCAATATGTCTGCTATTTTTAGAGGCTGTTCTCGTCTAAAAGAATTAGATCTTAGTTCTTTTAATACAGGTATGTTACAAAAGGCAACTGGTATGTTTGGAGGATGTTCATCTTTGACTACATTGGATTTATCTATGTTAGATTTTAAAAATGTTTATCAAGTTTCAGACATGACTAAACAAGGTGGAAGCTATGGTGCTATGTTCGATAATTGTTCATCTTTAGTAAGCTTAAAGCTTCCTCAGTTTTCTGATAAAATCACTAATTTTTCAGATATGTTCTGTAATTGTAGAAGTCTGACAAGTTTAGATTTAAGTTCAATGAATACAAGCAGAGCACTTTATATGTCAGATATGTTCGATGGTTGCAGAAGTCTCACAAGCCTTGACATATCTTCTTTTGAGACCAGTCATATCAGGGAAATGTCCTATATGTTTGCATTCTGTGATAAATTAACCAGTTTAAACATGTCATCTTTTGATACTGGCCGAGTTACAGATATGAATGGAATCTTTCAGAATAGCCATAATCTTGCAAACTTAACTATCGGAGAAAACTTCGTTTTTGTTGGCTCAGAATATAACTTACCATCCGGAACCTGGTATGCATCCGACGGCACCGCCTACACCTCCGACGGTACCACTTGTACAATACCAAGCAACAAGGCCGATACATACACAAGGCGATAAATTTTTTCTCCGCAGAGAAACACGGCTTCCATCACCCTTTAAACACAGAAACATTCTCAAATCAGTGTTTTTGGGAATAGCTTTTTTCGTACCAGTTTTTACAGGCTTTCAGTATCAGCTATAATACAACCATGAACAGAAAAAACTGTTCATACTCATTTTTGTTTTACCCCCTTCGTTTCAAGTCATCCGTGGCGTTCGGAATTTGCCGCGGATGGCTTTTTTTACTCTGTATGGCGAGAAACGCGTTGCTTAAGGATAGGAAAGAACAAAAATGTTTTTCGTCATATTAAAAATAAACCTCTTTTTATATTACGCTAATATCATATTTTGTATATGATAGCAATCAGTTCTGAAAGAGCCTCAAAAAAAGTGAATTCGAATTCACTTTTTTGTCTCTCGTATATTAGTACATTTTATAAATTCAGACAAAAAACGGCCTACCAAAATGGCAAACCGGTGTATGAGAGTTAGTTTTCTACATTGTTTCTATCTGTCAAAATAATTCCCTTATATCTTGGAGAGGTACGTTCCAGTTCGTAACACTCGCCTTCCGGGGTAGGATACTGGCTTATGAAATCCCGGATCGTTTTCATTTCTTTACAGAAAAAGAAAGAATCTTCTTGTCTCTAAGTAAAGCATAGGCAGAGGGATAAATTGTAATAATAACTAAGCGTCAGTAGCGGGTGGAGCGGCCTCGGTATCCCCTACTGACATGAAATCAGTACAAAGCTGGTATCTTGACTGGTATGTTTAGCGTTCGTTTAAAATACCGACTATGTGTTGAAACAAAATATACTGGATTGCTACATTGGCAATAGTAACTCCGTGATTATCTACGATCAGCCACGGAGAATTTTTTTATTCAAACATCCCACATTAGTAATATATTTTGATTTACGAAAAAGTGAATTCGAATTCACTTTTTTTGCTCATAAGACAAAATATTAATTTTTTATTAAGTTTTCAAAAAAACGCAAAATAAATATTTTTTTCGTCATAGTATCTGCGCCGAGGCAGTGATGACCGAAAATAGGAAATAGGCTGACTGGAGAATCCTCGCCTGTATAACTTGGATTTCTTTTCATGAATATCTGTCAGGTCCGTTTTCAGGTGCATCTGCTGGCAAACAAAAATATTTTTTTATTCATATTAGTATTGCTGAAAAAACGATAACCGGAAAGCAGACAATAAACTGATCTTTTCAGCGTCAGGGTTTCTTTTTTTAAGAAATAATGCTCCAGCCCGTGAGCTGGATGTCTGTCGACCTTCGGTTTTCACAAATTTGTTTTTTATCCAAACGTATTTTAAACATATAAAAATCTTTCCGCAAGCATGAACGAAATTGCTGATAGCGAATGAAATTAGAAATAAGTAATAACGGTGAGTGGAGAAAATCGATATCCTCCGATAATTAACGTCTGTGCAATGCTGGCACACCTCTCAATACCGGATGTATCTAACAGTATTTGTATTAAACGGTATCCGAAAGAGCTATGCGGTCAAAGGCTCCGGAAGATGCTAAGGCACAAAAATGTGTATATATGAGATGTCACTCCTTTTAGCGGAGGGGCAGGAGCGTTTACCAAACACGCAAACCTGCCTGATGGGAAACGAGACATAATAACAACGTTAAGTGGTCGATCGAGCGGCAAGAAGTCGATGGGGTAGTGGAGAGAACAGTTCCGATCTTTCTGCTGTACCAAAGGGGTTGAAGCGGGCGCAAGACCTCAATAAGCCTAAGTGTGTAATCGCAGCGCATATGGTTAAATGTAGCGCTTGGAGGCAACTCGTCAATAGTGACGCGGAACCAGGACGGGATACACCCGTTACAGATTAGTATAATGCAGATGGAAACAGAGTAGTGTGAGGGGGGTTCCAATCGATTTCCGCTTTTACAGGGAATGAAGAGACCACACTACGCAGGTAATATATCTGCGGTATTATGCTGGCAGGGCTGCCTGCCACTATATCGGAACCATGGTGAGTGACCGACCGACGGTGGCGGAAGACATTCCGTAAGTCGTTCAAAAACGAACCGGGGCATAGAGATCCTCTAATCCAAAATCAAGGGGGAAAACTATGCCTCGGCTCGTTCATCTCCCTCTGGCTCTGGAAGGGGCCATCAAAGTTCATCTGATTTCAAAAATTCGTCATATTATCTACGAGACTTTATCCATTTCACAAAACTCAAGTTATTCACAAGGCTGGTTCATCAGTGATGTCGAAAACCCGTAGTACATCAGGAATCCTACAACACTTCTCTAATTCCTGTATTCCATCACCCAGCCCAGTCAGCTCCATAAGCTTCAGCACTTCCCCCCAGACAGCCAAGTAAAACCCAACCAGCAACCTCGACTCCTGAAAAAGTTGGAGAGGCCTGACGGGAGTACCAGGCTCTTTTTTTTATGTCCCAAGCAGAACTGGTGTTCCCTACAGTATTATACAGGTCACTACTATTTTCAGACAGCACAAATAGACAGAGGAGCTCTCTGCCTTAAAAAAATTTCATCTATAAACCAATGCATTATGGATGTCGAACAGATTTCATGAGCAGCTATACCTGATAATCAGGAGCAAATCATTCGCTACGCAGCCCTACACCGAATAAATGTAGTTTATCAGTAAAAGGATGCACTCCTCCTGATACAAGCATGTACCCGCTTATTACTTTTCGCAGCTTCCGCAGAGAACTTATCTGGTTCATGATCCATAAGAGCATGGTATGTCATATTATGCAGGTTTCCAACCGCATCAGACTTTTTATTCCTGGATGGTAAGATGTCCTCAATCTTTCGATGAAAGGATTGATCGACAGGCTAATCATATGTCTGCTTCCGCGGATATTCAAAAATCTTCGGTCTCAAAATCTGGAATCTGCATCTTAGGTAATAATCTGACTGCTCTTATCCATATCCTGTTTTAAAAATCATACCAATACCTCCATTTTTTATTGATATTTCCAATATGATAAAAAAAATAATTCTTTTTCACCGTTTTCGTCATATTGCAAGCGCTGACAAAACACTATATCTTGTGTATGCCATTTGTAAAAGATGCACAATTTCCGTACCAGATTTTGAGGCACACACAAGATATGGTATAATAAGCACATGAAAAATATTTTTAAAAAATTTTGGGAAAGTGAGGAAAACTGATGGAAATAATTACTGGAAAAATGAAGCATATCATCTTTCATAATGATGAGACAAACTACTATGTCCTCACTGTCGTTGCCGGGGATGAAGTATTTACGGCTACCGGCAGCTTCCATGGAATAGAAAAGAACATAAAAACCGACTTTTACGGTGAATGGGTAGAACATCCCAAATTTGGCAGGCAGTTCTCCTGCGGATACTGGGAGAAGGCCAAACCGGTCAATACAGAAGATATCGTGTCCTACCTTTCTGCCAAAACTGTTAAAGGGATCGGAAAGGTAACGGCGAAACGGATCGTTGATGCTTTTGGTGTGAATACATGGGATGTCCTTGATAATCATATTGAACGGCTTTTGGAGATCAAAGGGATCTCTCCTAAAAAGCTGGAACGCATAAAAGGCTCTTGGCAGGAGAACAGCATCCGCAGGATCGCTTTTGTGTTCCTGTTAAAATACGGGGTATCCTACAAGCTCGCAGATAAGATCTACCGGACTTATGAGGAAAAGACGATCACTATCATGTCCGCTAACCCATACAAGGCCGCGGATGATGTCAAGGGCATCGGATTCCCCACTGCGGATGAGATCGCAGAAAAAATGGGGATTGAGAAGAACTCACCTTTAAGGATAGAGAGCGGGATCAAGTACGCTTTGGAACAACTTGCCATGAAAGGACATGTTTTCGGTTACCGGGAGCAGGTCGTAAATGAAGCCATGGGAAAAGAAGTTCTGGACCTGCAGGACAAAAATCTTGTTTCCCTCACACTTTCGGATATGCTTGCCAAGAAAGACCTGGGATGTGAGATGGACTGTATCTACCTTCCGCAGCTTCTGAAAGCAGAAAACTACTGTGCTGAGAAATTAAAGAAACTGGCTTCTGTCCCCGCTGAAGACTACCTTTACCGCAGGATCTGGTATGAAAGACAGCGAAGCGGGAATCCGGATCTTTCCGTTGATGTATCCGGAATGGCAGAGGAACTGGGCATCCAGTATGATGATGTCCAGCTGTATGCGATCCGTACCGCAGCCGCATCAAAGGGCATGGTGCTTACCGGAGGCCCAGGTACCGGAAAAACAACCGTCACCCAGGGGATCATAGAGGTGTTTAAAAAATTCAAGCTGCACATCCTTCTCGCCGCACCTACGGGACGTGCCGCAAAGAGGGCTTCCGAATCCACAGGGATGGAAGCAAAAACGATCCACCGTCTGCTGGGCTACAGCGGCTCCGGAACTTTTGAACACAATGAGGAACACCCACTGGAGGGGGACATCCTGATCATTGATGAAAGTTCCATGATCGATCTCCGTCTGATGAGCAGCCTGTTAAAGGCTGTGCCGGAAAACATGCGTCTGATACTGATCGGGGATATCAACCAGCTGCCTTCCGTTGGTCCGGGTACCGTTTTGAAGGACATCATCGACAGCGGGGTGTTCCCGGTCGTCCGGCTGACTAAGATCTTCCGTCAGGCCGCAGAGAGCCACATCATTACCAATGCCCATAGGATCAATGACGGTCTCTTTCCGGTGATCGACGATTCGGATCCCAAAAATGATTTCTTTTTGGATATGATGGACAAAAAAGGGGAAAAGCTGGAAGCCTCAGAGATCGCAGAGCGGACGGCACAGGCTATTATAAAGCTTTTGACGGATACGATCCCAAATATATACCATATCCAGCCTAAGGACATCCAGATCCTTGCCCCCATGAGGAACGGCAGTGCCGGAACAATAGCCCTGAACAAACTTGCACAGGAAGCTTTGAACCCGGAGGGCCCGACCATTGCCTTTGAAGGATATTCATACAGGAAAGGAGACCGTGTCATCCAGACGAAGAACGACTATGAGAAAGGTGTGTTTAATGGCGATATCGGGTATATCGTAGCGGTAAATACAGAGAAGGAACTTCTGAAAGTCGAATTCCTTGATACGGATAAACAGGAAACGGACAGCACATTCTGGCTGGATTATTGGGATATGGATGAAGATGAAGAAGAGGAGAGTGTAGGATTAGACTCCCACGGTCCTAACCCTTACGTGACTTATTCCCGGAACGACCTTGAAAACCTGGATCCTGCCTATGCGATCACGATCCATAAATCACAGGGTTCCGAATTCCCTGCTGTGATCATGCCGTTTTTGAACAGCCACTTTGTCATGCTGGAAAGAAACCTCCTGTATACCGGAGTCACACGTGCAAGGAAATACCTGTTCCTGAAGGGACAGCGGAATGCGATATACAAAGCAGTAAAAACAATATCAATGCTTTCAAGGAACTCTAATCTGAGGTCGAAGCTGCAGGGAGATTTTGGACAGATTTCCTTCTTTGGAGAAAATATGGGATTGTATTAAGACCATCCGCGGATGGTCTTTCTTTTTGCAGTTCCTGCTTATCTGTGGTAATATTTTCGTATGAAAACAACTGGCTTCCATATCATGGTATCCTGACCGTACATACGAAAGGAGAACAGATATGGCGATCGATAATTTTTGTGAAGGAAAAAATATGGAAGAATACGAAGTACTCAAAAAGGCGGCTGCGGAATTAAACGAGATCATGCATGCAGCCCACATCAATGCTTCCGACAGGGCAGTCTACGCCAGCGGAATGCTTCTGGCGATGCATGTGCTGACTCCGGATTCCCTGTACGGTACAGAGGATACCGCCAGTCACTATATATATATGCATCTGATGGCTTTTCTAAAAGACCAGCTTTCCCCAGAGATGTACCAGATGACAGCAAGAGAGTTTCAGGTACTGACATCTGATCCTGAAAGAGACAGATACCTTGACAAGCTGCATAGGAGCTACACACAGTATATCTTTTGTTTCATCTACCAGAATATCTTCCGGCTCTCTGACAGAATGGATTCCATAGGGGAACTTTTCGGGGAGTTTTTGAAATATACGGTACAGATGGCAACGGAAAACGGCAAGGTGTCGCCTCCATCCTACATCTGCTATCTCATGGCAAAATTGATCCATGTGAAAGATACAGACGAAGTACTGGATGTCTGCGCAGACAGTGGAGGGATGCTGGTAGCTGCTTATGATGAAATGCGCTCCAATAATCCGGATCTTCAGTTAAAGAAAGACCAGCTGCGGGGGATTGAGATCAATCCGCGGATGGCAGCCCTTGCAGTATCCAATATGATCCTCAGGGGAATTTCTGCGGAAGCAATCGTCCTGGGCAACACATTCCTGTATTCGGAGGATAAGAAATACGACAAGCTCCTCATCAACCCGGATTTCACCTGCGAGGAAAACGGACTCCCGTTCCTGTCTTATGGACTGGACATGTTAAAAGAAGGCGGGGAAGGTGCAGTGATCATCCAGGACAGTGCCGGAGGCGGCATGGCATCTGTATCAGCCAGAGAAATACTGGCACATCATACACTGCTGTGCAGTATCAAGATGCCAATAGACCTGTTTTCCCCCAATGCAAAGGTACAGACAAGCATCTACCTTTTCCGGGCCCATATTCCGCATGATTTCCAGAAAAACGTGCTGTTTGTTGATTTCCGCAATGACGGATGTAAGAGAACAAAACGCGGCTTTAAATATAGCAGGGATGTCTGGAGACTATACTCTGATCTGGTAAAAACCTGTAAGGAAAAGAGGGTGTATCCGGGGATCCCGGTCATCCTTGATCAGATCACAGATTCCGGATGTGACTGGAATTATGAATCACATTTAAAGATTGATGGAAAGGTAACAAAGAAAGATCTTTCCTCCGAGGTGGCAAATGCCCTGCTGGAGAAGATCAAAGACCTTCTCAAACCAGAGGGTGATGGGGAGATTTCTGCGGATAGGAAGCTGTTTTCCATAGAGGAGCTGTTTGAGGTGCAGAACAGTATCTATTACCGCGGAGTGCCGGAAGCCGATCTGTATGATGCAGACGGAACAGTGCCGGTGATCACAAATACTGCCTTAAATAACGGGGTAAAAGGATACAGCAGGCTAGAAGCCTGTAACAAAGGAAATGTGATCACGTTAAGTGATACCATCGGCGGCAGTCCTGTTTTCTACCAGGAAAAGGATTTCATCGGGTTTGCGCACTTAAAGATGCTGATTCCCAAAAAGAATGCACTGCTTGATTTTGACGGGCTGGTTGGACGATATATCGCCGTCTCCATAAGGAAATCCATTTCCGGCAGATACAACTACACCACAAAACTGAACACAGGAAATATCCTGAGGACCAAGATCTCTCTCCCATGCAAGGATGGTCTGGTGGATACGGATTTCATCAGAAAGATCATGACAGAAGAGCAGAAGAGGAGTGCCGGTCTGGTGCTGGACTATCTGAGATCTTTTCCGGAACAATAATGACTACAGATGAGATTACAACTAATGAACATAAGGAGATATTTATGAAGAAAAAATCACGTTTATTGCTTTTGGTTTCTTTCATATTCATGGTCTGTTTATCCGGCTGTGCTAAATGGCAGTCCGTCATCAATGACCTGCATGGTTCTTTGATGGGAAACAGCTATTCCATCTATACCTATGACAACTATGGCAACCAGACACTCAAAACATCCGGGAATAAGATCAGTATTACCGGAAACAAGATCGAGACCACAAGCTATGACAGTGAGGGAAAAGAGATCACCGGCTATGATCTGTCTTCGGTCATCACCATCACCATTGATGGAAAAGAGATTGAAAGCTGCGGGGATACCTGTGTGTTTGTCCAGAAAGGACTGGAACCGGAAGTCGACTTTTCCCTGGAAGAGATCAGCAGCAATGGGGGAGGAAGCCCTGCATCCATTGCCCGGGTATTAAACAAATACAAGAATGATTTTGGGAAATCACGTGTAGTGGTCATCAAATCCCAGTTAGGACAGCCCATAGCGGCTTTTTCCGGGGATGATGTATACTGGGAAGTTCCGGAAGACCTTCCAAAAATGACCAAACTCATGATCGACGGCAAAGCCCTGTATATCCATCGGGCAAATTACCAAATCATCGATAAGGCCCTTTTGTAACCTATTGTAATTACAGTTTTTTTTCGATGTACTATATACAACAGAGTTGCCTGATGCCATACGGCATTGGGAACCAGGCTGAGACTCGGGCTCAGCCTTTTTTTCTTTAAAACAGAGGTAATAATATGGTAAAAAAGTGCATTATCTGCGGAAAAGAAAAAATGGCAGGCACAGATTGTTTTCAAAGGGAAAACTTATAAACTTGGAAGGTATATAGACAAGGAAGATGCCAAAAACCCGGAAAATGGCGGAGGAAGCCATGTTTGACAATTTCCTGGAATGGTTCCAGGAAACGTATCCTGATAGATGGAAAAAGATGAAAAATACAGATTCTTCTGAAAACGAAATAGCAATATTAAAGACAATGGGAAAAGGTGCGGAAACTGAATCTTTTGGTTCCACTATGAAATAAAGAGACCCTCTTTGGAAGTATAGGATTAAAAAGGAACTTTAAACTATTCGCCAAACACTAATTTTACGAATAGATTAAAATACTACATTTTATAATATTGTATATTTTGCTTTCTTTATAATTTTTCATATAAATTACAATACGCACACCAAATGATAGTCATACAGAACTAATTTTTTCTTGTCAATATATGAATAACATCTCCCTGTCGAATTAAGGTTAAATCGACAAATATTTTATAATATATGCAATAAATGGAAAAGAAGCGAATTTTTCATCTATACGACAAACACCGGTTTTTCGTATAGATGTCTGAAATCAAAATAAAAAGACTGATTATGTCGGTCTTTTTATTGTTTTTGTCCTGTCCTTTTAAGTAAAAATGATTGGTATGTTTAAGTTTAAGTGATTCTTATGATGTTTTTGACATTATTATGTTCTTCTGTTTTAAATAAAGTTGATTGGTAAATGACGATTTTTAAATAGAAGTAATTGGTAAGTAACTATTTTTAAATAAAAATGATTCTTTAAGGTCTTTCAAAATTTAAGTCAAAGTGATTCTTTAAACAATAAATTTTAAGTGTAAATGATTGGTATAAATGACATAGTCTCACCATTTAAGTCAAAATGATTCCAGATTTAAGTATAAATGATTCTAATACTAATTCGTGTATAAGTTCATATTATTCTGCAATATTTTATACTTCCATTTTTCTCTTCAACTATTATGTAAACTGTATACATTATCTGAGTTTTTTTATTTTCCCTGTATTCTTCAAAAAAATAGTTAAACGCATCTGCCAGTAAACAGGCGCTGAGAATAATCGATATAAAAATCATCCCCACCTACATTCAGGTGATACTGATTTCCCCAAAATGCAAATCCTGTTCCAAGCTCCAGAAGAAGCTATGTGACATCCCGAACCAGTGCCTGCTCAATATCCCGTTCAAACATATCTTCCCGGAAAGGAATGAAATCAAAGACATACGGATCTTTCATGGTCTGCACTGCAAGTTCACTTTGCGGAGACGGTAAACGGTTCTCAAAATTTGTAATCTTATCTGCCAGAACCTGTCGCTGATACAAGTTACTTTCAGTTTGATAGACAAGAACATTTCGAGACCAGCCGTTTTCTGCTGACTTGTGAAGAACTCGCGACTTTAGTTGTGAGTTCTTCACACAACATATCAATAATCTGAATCTGATTGGTGCTTAAACCATTGACCTGAAGCATTGTAGCAATCATTCTACCCAGTGTCATTTTTGTTTCTTTTTTCATTATTTTCCATCCTTTCTTATTGAAATTTGTAGTTAATATGACAAATTTCAGTTCCAGGAAAGATGCTTGACTCTGTTTGTGTTGATGAAAGCGTTTTTATCTCGAAATTTCCTTTTCTTATCCCAAAAAATAATTTTCTGCTTTATATTTCTCAATCAAGGGAAGATTCTTTTCTGCAAGACGTATTCCCCATTCCGGCTTACTCTTTAGGTTTTGATTAGCATACTCATAATCTGTCAGTACGGCATTTGGATTCTTCCAGGCAACTGCAGGAATCACATACACCTTTGGAAGCTGATTACGAATGAATTGCAGTACACACATCAAATGATGATTGTCCAGAACCAGTTTTCTTTTGTCAATATATGAATAATTGCTCTTATACAAAGATTTTACCTGCACCTCATAAAAAATTCCAGTTTTCTTGTCCTTTGCAATAAAATCAACGCCATGATCATCTACTTCTGATGTATACACATCGTATCCGTATGAAGCAAATTCCATTTTTGCATAATATTCCCCGAATTTTCCTAATTGTAATGGTGTCAGTTTTTCCCAGTCCGTATTCATAAGTTCTTCTCCATAATAGCAGCTATATATCTTGCTGTAACTTTCTTCCCGTAATGCTCAAAAGGATTAACACAGACTTCTGGATTCTCGTGCATATTCCATACGAAAGGTTCTGCCTGCATATCTTCCTTAATCCACGGATCGTAAACTACATATCCTTTATACTTAAAAGAAATCAATCCTCTTTTGTCCAAATAATCGTTATGATGAAGCATTTCTAACTGCTTCTGTGCCAGTTCCTCTGCCTGATACAGGAAGTCATTTTCCTTATCCTGAATTTCCCTATACGATAATGATTTCATGGAACTGACGTCCTTGCCAGTCAAATGTGCGTAGCAAATATCAATCCAAACGGATTCTTCGATCTGAAAAGTCGGATTAACAACAAACAGCTCTTCTGCTAAATCAATCTTATCAAATCTCATATCAAGTGCTTCTCTGCCGTAATCCCCTATGGATAGGGTAATATATCCCTGTTTTGTCAATTTTTCTCGTGTTTGTTCTATTTCTTCTTTATATTTTTTCGAACCAGTAATGGTAATAACTGGATGTTCTTTTATCATGCTCTATTCCTCCCGAAACATTCTATTAAAAGTATACCATATAGTCGAGCTAGATTCTATATTTTGCCAAAACGCAGCGCTAACAATAAAACTTTCATTTTTTGTTTCAATTATCATAATATCTATAACTAAAAAAACGAATTGGAGAAAAGGAGAATTAGTATGATGACAAAAAATAGCAAAAAATATGACGGAGAAATTTGTGAATTCGGTGAGTTCAGTTACTATAAATTCCATGTCGATGTATACCATCGATATAATATTGAAGCTATGAGAAAAGCAAATAACGCTGATGACAGCTTCAAACTCATTAACTCTCTTACTGACCAGAATAAACAGGTACTAGATGACGAGTATGTCTATTCAGTACTGGAAAAGATTCGAGAACTCGGATCTGGAGAAGAATTTCTCATGCTCGCTAAGGCAAGGGTCAATATCGCAAGATATGAACTCTTGGGAGACCCTCTGAATCGCCCTAAAGCGGTCACAAAAAAAGGAGTTCTTTACGAACTGTGTCCAGATGAATTGGCACAGCATGTGATTCCTTGCGGATGTACGGGTACTGGATATCCGTGCATCTATTCGAACGGTCCCTGTTGCTGCACTGTACAGGTAAACGGCATAGGAGATTGTCCATTCGGAGAGGGTGCACAGTCTTTTGACGAGGACTACGCTCGTGAAAGATTGGAAAAACTCCGCAGCCTTGATCCTGATGATAAGGAAGCTCTCTCCAGTGCAGAAAAAAATATCGCATTGGCCAGGAAACTTGTCAAAGAGAACGAAAAGAGGATAAATTCCTCTATCAAGGCATAGTATTAAAATAGCCAAATATCCGTTCTAATTGTCCATACAGAAAACCGACTATAAAGAGCCGGAACATGTCCAAAAAGAAGAGGAGCTCAAAGGCTCCTTTTTTCATGCTGTAAAACTATTTGATCAAACAAAAGTTCCGCGGAAAGCACCATTCCCTGTTGATGAATATGGGGGGGCAAGGGGAGGACTTTTCGCGGAATTACCTGAAAAAAATTAAATATAAGAAAGGAACGATGGCGACCAGTGTTTGTCGCCAATACTAATATGATAAAAAAAAGAAAATTCCGCAGCCGGTCTCCCGTCCATTGTTGAGTATTGAATGAAAAGGAAAGGTCTGCGGAATTTCTATAAAATTAATGTGAAAAGAAGTGCTAACAATAACTTATTGTTGCAATCCTAATATGCAGAAAAAAATAAAAAAGAGGCGCACCATGCACCTCTCGAAACATCATCCAAGACTTTTCTTATACTACATTTCTTTACCGATGACGAGTGTCATATCCAAAACCGCCAATAAAAGACATAAAAAATATAACCAGCATGGCAATTCCTATAACAACCATAATCAATGTTCCAAAAAATGTTTTCAACATCCAGTCGATAAACCTCATTAATAAGGCCCACAGCAGGCTTAATCCAAAACTAATTCCGGAATGAATCAGAAGAGATTTTAAAATCTTTTCCTTTTTCTCTGTTAATACCAGACTAAAATTTCCAATGTAATCCAGGGAAATCTCCAAAAGAAAAATGACTATCCATGAAAACACAAATCCTTTATTCATTTCAAGCTAAACTTCAGAATTAACCCTTAAAAATAGCAACGAATCTTTTTTTAAGTAATATTTTCGAGTTGAAAAAGTGAATTCGAATTCACAATTTTGTATTTCAAACAATATTATATATTGTTCTCTTATTTTTATAGAAAAAAGCCCCACTGCTTAGCAGGGGGCCCTGAAGGGAGTAGCTGGCATCAGAACAATGGCATTGTAAAATAACCGTTGTCATCTGCTCTTTTGTCTAATGGATCATCCACGAACACGCTAAGCGTGTGTCGCTTCATATCCTTGGACACTTTTTTAAAGTTGCTTACCACAGCTGCCGTTGGCGGCATGCGGAAGCCGTTATCTGTAAAGGTTCCGGACACAAGTACAGCCATCAGAGCTGTTTTCGCCAACGCAGAGTACTTTCCCTTAGAAAGAGCCAGTCTCCTTGTCAGTTCAACGGCTCCTTCGATTGTTTCGAGGTCTCGATTATTTAAGTCGAAATCTGTAACAGCTTCTTTTGCCTTTACAATTGCATTGTATTTTTTTTCAGATATTTTCTTCATGGTTAATCTCCTTTTCTCCAAATCGTTTTTAAGTTATAATCATTATGAAAAAAAATAGAGAGGAATGGAAAATATGTCGAATGACGCTAAAAATAGAACTTCCGCGGCACTCTCTCCAAATGTCGTTAGAAATCTGGAAAGATACTGCGAAAGTACAGCAAAAAAGGAGTAGCGGTCAACACCGCTGTCTCAAATATGATGAAAAATTATTTTTGAACCTTTCCAAGGAGCAGATTAAGCATAGATTCTTTCCATTCCTGGTTGGCAATACAGAATCCGTCGCAGTGATCCCGGAACATACACAGATCCATACAGATGATCTGCTCCGCGGCCTGAATCCGCAGCTGTTCATCCGAAGGAACCTCATACTCTCCCACTTTCCGAATTTCTACCGGGTACTTAAGCCCAAAGTCTATCATTTTTCCGCGGCTGGTTTTTAAGTATCGATAGACCTCGGCCTCAAAAGAGAGACAGTCCCCGACACGGTAGTTCTCAAAACCGGCAAGCGACATCCAGACATGGTCTTCCCTTCCGGAAAACCCATCTCCGTCTCCATAGAGGCCTTCTACAAAGATTCTTTCGAAACACAGAAGCTGTTTCTTCGTGTTGATACGCTTAATTCTTCCTTTAAAGGAAAAGAAATCAGCATCATAATAGCATATCTCAAAGTATGTTCTTACTTTTTTTCCAGACTGCATCTGTAGATCCAGATACTCGTCATAAGACAAAGCATCTCCTCCGACCATGTCGTCTTTTCCCTGTGGATCAAAATCAACCAGTCCCCATTCTGTAGTGGCAAGCAGTTTCTCTCCCCAGAATTCTTTCTTAAATTTCTGCCACTTCTCATTTTCTGGGCATTCTGCCTTATTTCTTTTGTTTATTTTGTTTTTTCTCCTTTTTGTATAAGTACAGTCCTTTGACTGCCTGACATATACAAAAGATATGGTATGAACAAATGAGATGTTAGTTTTTGTATGGAGTATCGTTCACTATTGATAGCACTTTTCATTATACAGGAATGAGGCGGTAATCGCAAACACAATCCGCAATACAAAATGATATTCTTTTTTCTGCTGGATGTTTCTGTGATATACTCATACGCGGTCGTATCAGACCGGAAAGGAAATATTATGTTACAAAAACTATATGTTTTTTCAGGAAAGAAACCGTTTTGTCAATTGCAGTAATCCTGGCTCTTCTATCTATGTTCTGAGTCAGACCGGATAAGGCTTATTTTACTTATATCGATCAGGCTCCTCTTCTGTTTGATGGCAATTGTAGCTGGTTTGAAGACTGTTGGTGTTTTTGATATACTTGCCCCAAAATTGCTGATGGGAACATCGGGAACTGTGGGTGTGATCAGGCTTTTGGTGCTTTTATGCTTCTTCCTGTCAATGGTGATCACCAATGATGTGGCATTGATTACTTTTGTTCCTC
>OFLY01000130.1_pt1 | contig 61475 bp, 78 predicted proteins | sample 1541161 | NCBI WGS metagenome assembly OFLY01 (sample SAMN04209247, study PRJEB22552) | human gut metagenome | biome: gut; material: feces | host: Homo sapiens | place: USA: Oklahoma | reverse complement strand
ATTTTCCCGATATTCAGGCTCCGTTAAACTTACCGACTGTGGATTAAAACAATTGTATCAATGTGTCCGAGTGATCCAGCAGCATATCCGACTTATGGCGGTTGGAAACCAGCACATTTAGGAACGCTTACAAGTTCGAAGAAAGCAACAAAGACTTATGTGAATGAGACAAACTGGAAAACTATCCATACAGAGTATCTTTATAAAACCAGGAAGAAAAATTCTAAAACTATGTATATAAAGTATAAAAGAACTCATCTGCGTAAATATAGGATGCATTACAAAAAGAATTCCAAAAAATATACTAAAGATGAGCAAAATAAGGTTATTCTTACAAAGAATGGCTCTTCTTATAAAAAACCAAAAAGTCCTTATAAAAAATGGTGATCTATGTCAATGATATAAAGATAAGGAAGTGATAAGATGAGAAATCCATGCGGAATATGTATGGAAAAGGATCGTTGTCAGGGGATGAATCAACCCTGCAGGCAGAAAAAAATTTTCGAACAATTAAAAAAAGAAGATTTGCAATCGAGCGGTAAATCAAAAAAGTATTTGGAAAGAACACGATTCTAAGAAATATAATGGCGATAATATTTTTTTATACTACTGCAATGCTTAACCCTTTAGTCCTGAAAAAAAGTTGTCTTTTCAGGACTTTTTGTTATTGTTTTGCTTGTTCTATCATTATATATCTGAGATAAATTGTTGACGAAAAGGAGGTTAAAATATCGAGTCAAAATCTCAATTATATAATAAATGGAGGAATTTATCATGACAATTTATTTAAGTACAGTAAGAACTTTATTTATGTATGTTAATATTATCTTTTTTACTATTTATATCTGGTATTGTGGCTACTGTAAAGTTTTTTTACGAGAGCAAATTGATGACCAAAGAAATAGTTGTAAATGGATTCATGAAAAGATTAAAGGGGTAGAAGAGAAGAAATGGTTATGTAGTGCTTGGCTTAATATTGCGGTATATGTTGTGGCATTATATTATAATGATTTGCAGATGAGGACAACAACATGGTTTTTCTTTTCTGGTATTCTCTTTGCTTACTGTGAAACGGAAAGCTTCAAAGAATTTTCAAATGAACTTAAAATGACAATTCATACTACCATTATGGTATCTATAATCATGTTTTGTAGTGCCAATGATATTGTAACATATATAAGTAATCAGACCGGAATTCTATTTTTAATGGGGCTTAGATATATTTTTATAAAAATATATCAACGCATGAAAATAGAATATATGGAATATACCGATTTAATAATCGCTCTTGTTTGGACAGGTTTTCTTTTAATCTTTATTCAAAAATTTTTCTTTAATCCAGAATTATATTTACTTGTGGCCACTTGTATAATCTTTATGCTTAAAGATCATATAATTCGTACATTTTCGAAATACACTGCTTATAAAGCAACTTCGTTTATGCTTATAGAAGCACTTATACTAACAATTGGAATATATGGAGGATATCATTTATTAAGTATAGGGATAAATCCATATTTTTGGATAGCAGTATGTATTATTGCCGAATATTCTCTCTTTCTTTGGGAAACGTATTATTTTATTTGCATAATAAAAAATCAGAAGCTGAATAAAACCACTATCGGGTAAGAGAGACATATGAAATATATTGGAATAATTATTAAAAATATAAGAAATTTTATCAGAAATTTATGCTCAGAAGATTCTCCAATGGAAGATATAAAGAGAAATTTTTGTAAATATTCTAAAATCAAGAGAGAGTTTGACTCCAAAAAATTACATAGAAATTTTTAAATGTAATTGAAAATCCCGTCATTTGTGGCGGGATTTTTTTCTATTTTTTATTTCTCCAGTAAAACAATCATATTAATAATGCCACAATAATTGTTTTATTTTACCGTTTAGGAAATGACGGAGAAAGGAGATTTTATGAGAAAAAAAATCCATTCATTGCCATCTTATTAACCTTTGTTTTATGTGCTGGAGTTTCTTCTTTAACAAAAAATCTTTTCATAAAACCCGACCGACTGGTAAGAAATTAGAAATACTTATACAGAAAAATCGAACCAGCCAAATTCCTGACATACTATATATGAAAGGTAGAAGGATTTTATAAAAAGCAAGGATTCTCCTGCCTCTTTAAGTTGTGGGATGAATTGTAAAATTCATGTAACGTCAGTGATGGGCGGAGAAGTGGTATCCCCCACTGACAGGAAGTGAAACCCTGCCGGAAGAAATGCCGGCATTCAGCCTCCGCATAAAGGATACCGGCTGTAGATTAAAACAATTTTTATTGATGACAACGATATACCACTTTGATTCATTACTTTGGAGGAATTGTTATGGAAAGAGAAAAAATTAAGCTTTCTTTATTTTATCTTATGTTATGCCTCATTATTCTTTTATGTCTGAGTAATAAGGTAATCGCGAAAGAAAATACACCAAATTCTTATAATATACCAACGGATTGCTATTTGAAGGTTACTCCACGAAAGAAAAAAACTGTGTTAACACAATCTTCTACGCCGCAGATTACTGTCAAGAAGACGACAAAAGTTACAACAAAAAAAGAAAGAATGAAGAAAACGGCAAAGAAAAATTTTTCAAAAACTACAACAAAGACGCGAAAAAGGAAAAAGGTATCTAAAAATGTTACAGTCTCTACTGTAGTAGAAACGGTAACTGTTACGACAACAAAAATATTGAAAAAAAAAGGCTCTAAGATTAGAACAGTTGTAAGAAAGACTGTAACAACTGTAAAAACAACTAAAACTACAATAGCTACCAGCAATAATTCTATAAATATAAATAGTTTAGACAGAGGATTTATGATTTCAAAATTCAGTGATATAAAAGGGCATGTGAATCCTAAAGTTTATAATGCATTTGATGAACTGGGATTTACTTTTAAAATTGATTCACAATTAAAAACAACTGGAGTATTCAGTATTCAAAATCACTGGATAAAATTAAAAAATGGAAGGTCGGCTTATCTTCTTCATGAGTTGGGACATTTTGTATCTTGTTTGAAAGGAAAAAATGGCTCAAAAATAGATACATCTTCTGAGTTTGTGCGTATCTATAATACAGAGAAAAATAATTATGTTGGTTATAACAAGGGATATGTGACAAGAACTTCTTCTGAATTTTTTGCGGAGGCTTTTCGTGATTATACGGACAATCCTATTATTTTAAAAAAATGTTGCCCGCAGACATATGCTTATATGGAGAAAATGGTAAATTCAATCTCGGCAAATGATATAGTTAATTTCCGGAATAGATATGGATGGTGTTGGACGAAAAATTAGAAATTTGTTAACAGAAAATCTTTTTCGTGTTAGATAAAAGGGATTTTTCCAGAGAAGAATTGGATGCAGCATATAAAAAGTTGGAAGATGATCTGATGAACGATAGGATTACTCCTGATGAACATATTACAAGATATAATACCCTTATGAAATTAGAAAATCAATGATTAAAACAATCGCAATAAACAGAGGCTTAAGGTTGCCAATCAACGAAAAGACTTTCTGTATAAGCAGTCAAGACAGATAACTAATGCTTATGATCGAATTTGAAAGGGGGGGATACTATGAAAAAATTTGATACATATATGGTTAACAAAATTTTTACAGTACCGTATTTGGATAGAATGATAAGCGAAGATAGTATTCCCGACTCTTTTTTTGAGTGCGTAAGGAGATATGTAAAAACGGATGATGCAACGATTGGTGAAGCAATAAGCGAAATATATCATTTCATGAATTATGAATATAGAAATGAGTATTATTATAAAAATACAATACTTAACCAGTTGCTTATAAAAAAACATGATTTGTATAATGCAGCTGCACTTACTGAATTGCCTATTGGTAATTCAAAAGCAGATTTTATTATGATTAATGATCGTGGAGTAGTATACGAAATAAAAACAGATTTAGATAATCTAATTCGATTAGAGAACCAGCTAAAAGATTATTATAAAGTATTTAGTTATATTTATGTTGTGGTTGGAAATAAACAATTACCACATGTAAAAGAATTTTTAAAAGATCAAAAAGTTGGAATATATGAACTAACTGCAAGTGGAAGACTGATTTGTAGAAAAAAAGCTTTTTATAATAGAGATAATCTGTCATATGGAGCAATGTTCCAAGTGTTACGTAAAGCGGAATTTGAATCTATTATATTGAAACATTTTCATAGGTTACCAGAGGTTAATAGCTTTCAATATTATAGAGAATGTAAAAAATGGTTGGAGCGTATAAATATTGTTACATTGCAAAAAGATGTGATGAAATGTTTAAAAGCAAGAACATTGATGTTGATAGAGAATAAATTAGAAGAAAAGGTTCCGTATGAATTAAGGTTTTATGCATACTTTTCAAAAAAAATCGGCACTAATTATCAAGACATAGATAAATTATGGAATGCAAGAATGTAGGGAAGGGGCATGTATTTTGTTAACAGAAAATCTTTTTCGTGTTAGATAAAAAATAATTCTATAGAAAAATTAAATACATGAGATTTCTTCCATAGATATGAAGAAAAATATTAGCATTCAGTCTCCGCATAATAGATACCGGCTGGAAATCAAAACATATTGGTGTTGGAGTTACCTGTGGGGACAGAGTGATCCTTAAGGATGAACACGAACTTCATTCATTTATCTGCAGCTTTACTGGAACAAGTGTCTACTTGGTGGATAAAAACGGCTGCTATGTATCACAGCCCGGAAAAACATATAAACAATGGCCATTATTAAAACTGAAACGGTTACATCCCAATGGTAACTAGCTAATGGCATAAATAGTGATTCCTCTCTCCGCCTGTAGAGGCGGGAGACTTCTCGCTAGTTGAGTTAAACAAAAAAAGTAGGATACATGAGGTGTATATGAGAAATTTATATTCTGTTAGGATCATAAGAAAAGAAAGCCAAGCTGTTCAGGCGGTGTATATTGAAGAGTTCTGGAAATTTTGCGGAGTTTACACCAGTGAATATATTACAAAATATTCCGATACTATGCTAGATGAAGATATAGTTGATTGCAATATCATTTTGGATGAAGATGCTGCGTGTTTAAGCAAGCTTAAAGCAAGGTTCTCTGTAATGTTTTCTGATTTACAAAGATATTCGGACTTGTCTGGCAGGGATAAAAGAAAGAGACTTGGATGGAAGATAGAGAGGGAATTACTATCAAAGATAGCAGAGCTTTTTGAATGGGATAAAGAGTACATACAAGATTTCAAAAAGATATGCAAGGCATTTGTAGGATCAGATTTTGCTTATAATAATTATCTAACGCATTTGTTTTTAGATCAGTTTAGCGATGATATGAAACTTATGCAGATAGATATTCTAAATGGATGTATGGATATGATATATACAGAAGGGGCAAAGCTGAAGGGGAGTTCGTATCGAAAGTTTGCTTATCTGAATTGTATGAGGAAGATTAACAGAATTTGTTTATCAAAAGAAACTAGAAGAATTTTTGATGATGGAATTATAATGAAAGTGGCACATCAATTATCTGTTGAAGATGAAGCATTTTCTATGGGGAATGTACTTGCAAGTCTGGTTGGTTTAAGCAGAAGAAAGTTTTGGAATCAGGGACAGTTATATATGCAAGAGGTATTGGATAAAGAAGGGGATAATAAGTACAGCGCTTTTGTTTATTACGCGTTAGCACATTTCCTTGAAGTGGAAGAAAAGGATGAACAGGAAGCATGGAAGTTATATCATCATATGGGGAAGATAGCCCCCCAAAGTTATCGTATGCTTTTTAAACGTGCAACGGAGTTATTCCATCAGAAGAAAAGTCCAGACTGGTGTAATGAGTTTTTTCAGATTTATAAGTTGATGAAGGAGAAAGAGGCAAAAGGTTGGATTCAACCATTAGAGTTAGAGTATTATTATAAATGTGCCAAAATATTGAATAGAATTCCAGCAGACATATCTGAGGGAATTGGAATAAAGCATATAGAAGAAAAGGATATAGAAGAAATAAAGAGTGATAAGTTTATAAATAGTAATTTTATGAAGAATTTTATTTTTGATAATAATTTGAGAGCTATATATATAAAATATTTCCAAGCAAAAATGGAAACATAATTTTTATTCTTCTGGTAATCAACCATACTAATAGTGAACATATTTAAAGACGAATGGAGTGTAATTACATATCTGTTTGTCTTTTTTTGTGTAATTCAACAAAAAAGGAGGAATAAAAATGACAAGAAAAGAGGCTGCGATAAGATATGCCTTAGAAAATGGAGAACTAGATGGTTTAAAGGTCTGGTTACTTAATGGAGGTGACATTGAAGAATACTTTGTAAAAAACAAGAAAAATATTAAAATAACGATTAATGAAAAACAATTTTCCCTATCTGCTAAAGAAGCTGCAGATATTGTGAAAGGAATGATGCCAATCGAATTTAGCCGGCAGGATTTCGTTAACTTATATTTTAAGTTATCTGAGGAGAAACAGGAAGAATTATACAATGAAGTATTTCCTTATTATCCACAAGTTATCCGGACTAAAAAGAATCCATCATCGAAAGAAATTTTAGATGCTGTAAAAAGAAAGCATTACATTCACTTTCCAGATAATTTTTACGATATCTTATCAGATGAAGATCTGGCAGAATGTCTTTTATACGATGAGAGTATGATGCACGATGTACCAGAAAGTCGTTGGAATTCAGAATTGGCTATTTTGTTTAGTAAGAAACTAGCGGATAAAGGGGCTTACTATGACAGAATATGCATACCGGAGGAATGCCAAAGTGCTGTATATTGGGAAAATCTTTGTAAGGCAGATGGTTATTATTACCGTATTCTTCCAGAAAAATACAAAGATATTCTTTCAGAAGAACTAATTTTGTTTACTCTTAAAAATTCAAAGTCTTATATCGGACCATGCCATCTATTTGAGACAATCCCCGATGAGTTAAAGACAGCTAAAGTATCTTTGTTGTGCTGCTTAAAGCATTTTGCAGCGATAGAATACTTGCCGAAACGATATCAGATAGATAAATTTTATGAAATATTATCTGATCATGGACAAAACAGTTTTTTAAATTGTATTCATTTAAACACTATCTCGAAAGAGTTGTTATTAAAATGTATCCAGAGAGAAGAAGGGGAATTTGGTGGAAAGATACCTGAAAGTTACTGGGACGAAGAATTAGCTGTTGCGGTTGCGGGGCATACTGACGAGTTAAAAATCATCCCTACTGCATGGCGAACAAAAGAAGTTTATAAAACTTTTGTTTCAAAAAGAGGAACAAATATTGAACAGGTTCCTAAAAATGCAATAGATGAAGAACTCTGTCTTATTGCGATGGAATCGAATTCTTTTGCTGCTCTGAGATATATCCCAGAAAATATGAAAACAGATTCTTTCTGGGAAAAAGTAATTGATAGAAACCTGTTTTATAAAGTTTCAGATCTGCCGGAGAAATATCAGGAGCAAGCGTGGACCCCAGAAAAATGCCGTTCCCTTTCCGATATTCCATCAAAATTAAAGGATGAGGATCATGTACTCACTTATCTTGAAACGCGAGGGCATATCTTGCCAAGTGATTTCGAAGAGTTTCAGACTCAAAAAATCATTGATCATGTTATGAGTAGGGAACATAATTCGAATTCTAAATTATGGTTATTAAAGTATATAGAGCCTGAATTTAGAAGACGGGCTGATATGCAAGAGGTGCTTACTAATTGTAAAGATGCTATTTTTCTAAAAAATCTCTCGCAGGATGAAATCAGAGAAAATATTAATGCATTTCCAAAAAATATTCTTTTTGCACCTGATTGGTATAAGGATGACATAAAAATACCTGAAAAGTATTTTGAACCAGGACAACAACTTACATTATTTGATTTCATAACAGAATAATAAAAGAAAGAAGGAAAATAATTATGGATATGTATCTCGTATATGAAAAAAATTACGCAATAGATGATGTTGACTGCATCGAGGAATGTGAGATGAAATTATATTCATCACTAGAAGCAGCAAAACGGGAGATGAGTAGAAGAAAAGAGTCATATGAAAGGGAAATATTATATACTTTTCTGCCTTCGGAAAGTTCTGTTCTGCCTTCGAAAAGTTCTGAAAAGTGTTTGCTTTTCGCAGTAAATTACAACGAAAAAGAAGACACATATGATGGAGCATTTTGTGTTTGCTTGTGTAAAATTCCAGTAGAAAAATAAAAGGAGGAAATATGAGATGATAAAAAGTATGGATAATATTGATGTTCTTATCGCCGCATGTGATTATAAAAAAATAACAAAAAACTGTCAAAAATGTTATAGAAAACTCGAAAGGAAAGCAGGTCTCAACCTCATAAAATCCCCTGAATTACATGGAGAATTGTTGGAACTAATTGGAGAAAAATACGCTGAGAATATTATTAACAAAACAAAATTTTCTGTAAGAAAAATCATTAAAGAACTTTCTTATTTTCCAGAATATGCAAAAAACAAATTAGCACAGGAAAAAAAGATGAAGCTGCATTTGTTACGCCAAATGATAATGTAAAGAAAATTATATTGCCACCAAAGGTCGAAAACGAAGATATTTTCAATGTAATTAAATCAAATGTATTTCGTTATTTTGGTGTAGAAGAAGCAGTTCATTCGATTTTCAGATTACATGTTTAGAATAAAAAAGGAGGAAAGCGGGAAATAGAATATTAGTATATCCCCTGATGGTTTGACCAGGATGGGGATATCCCCGCATATAATAAAATGAATAAAAACATGGCTACTATATTAAAAGCAGCACAGTATAATATTGTCAATATCAAATGGGATACAGACGGGGATGAAGAATTATTCGCTTCATTGCCACAGGAAATAGATCTTCCTCTTCAATTCGCTTCCGTTGCGGAAAATGAAGACTATCTTGATGAAATTTCTGATTGGCTTTCTGATGAGTATGGGTATTGCAATAATGGCTTTTCTGTTCAAAAAACACATATAGCATATGTGGCTTTTTCCGAGACACAAAAACAATGGATGAACCAGTTATTGCAGATGAGCAACGCTGAAGTTTACCAGAAATATAGACTAGAGCGAGAAAAAGCTTTGGTATTTACGATATCCTTTGATGACAATATGAAAGTTCAAATGAAATTTGACTCAAATTCCTCAGAAATAATCTTGTTTGACAAAGATTTAGAGGTATACCGAGGAAAATGTCAAGAAGGTACATGGAAGGCAAATTATAATGATGTCGTTTATGTTGTAGAAGACAACAATATGACGGCGAAAAAAGCCGAAGACATTATGGATTTTGCTATTTTTGAAGAGGCAACATCAATAATATACGCTTGGAAGATGCATCCAGAAGATATAGAAAAACATATCCCGTATATCTTAAGATATTTGCCGGAAGGATACGACACAGATACACTGTTTGATGTTTTTTCTAAGGTTGACAATGAGATTGATATTCCAGTGCGTCTAAAGAATGCAGTTAGTTCAAATACAATAAAAGTAAGATATTCTACCATCAACTGTGAAAATAAAGTAAGAAAATGGAATCAGTCGCTGGAAGAAATCTTAAAGAAATGGTGGGCTGAAGACGGAATGGATTTACCTAGTGCGGATGATCCGGTAGTAGAATGCTATATTGATGAAAACAAACATAAGGTAAATACTTTTAAAGAGCTGATAACAGAACTTAATATTTTGTATTGGTCTAATAAAAGCAATTGTAACCAAAAAGATATTGATTCAGATTTTGATGTTCAAGTAAAAAGAAAAATTTCGTTAAAAGAATATTTGATGATGCAGTTTAATTATTGCAATGCAATAGCAATAGATATTCTGGAGCATAACAAATCTAAAAAAATTCAGGAATATGTAAAGCAGTTTGTTCAGATTGAAAGTTCTGTAGCAGATGGAACAGATGTTGATTGGATTCGTATCAATTGGGGAGATATTTATATCTTCTTGTATGATAACGGAAGTATTCGTTATCAATTAGACCCACATAATGGTTATGGTAATGAACTTATTGATACTTTTGAAAGAGGTAGATTTACAGCGGAGATATTAACATTAGAAGAAGCACCTGTCGCTAGAAATGGTGTTTTATATTACGAAGAAGAAACCGGTTATCCAGATGATGTACCGATGTACATTCCAATGAGATAATTAACAAAGGAGAAATATTATGTTGAAAGAAATTAAAAAAGAAAAAGATGTAATCACGAATCAGGACTTATTTAATGAAATCATTAAAAAAGTTAAAAAATCTGATAAATGGCCGTCCAGTATTATAGACTATGAACTGGAAGACCATTATGAAACAGGACTTTATAATTATGAGTTTAATCCTGTATTCACTCTGCAGCCAGGCAGTAATGAAGGATATTATCTAAGCCTTTATATTAGAGGATACTATGGTTTAACGGATAAGTTTGATCTTGTCTCGTTAGGGACAATCAAGACTCTGCTTACAGATAAGGAGAGTATTCGACAGATGGCTGCTCTTTATGGGGAGTGTCTAATCGCTTATGAAGAAATCATGAATGATGAACTGGATAAATTTACAAGAAAAGGGTATGACCTATTTCTGGTAGATAAGGAAGAAAAAATGCATCCTTATCTTTCTGGACTTTCAAGTAAGGAAAAAGCAATGGAAAGATTTAAGTTGTACCATGAAAAAAATTCGGAACAGTATCTAAAAGGAGTCGTAAGGGATAATTTAACACGAAAAGAATTTGTTTTCTGGGCTTTCAGGTAAGGAAAAAGTATACATAGATATGCAATCATTGGCCACTACATTTCTACAAATTCATACTGTGAGTATCAGACTGGTTTACCAAAAAATCTTTTATTCGTGTAACGTCAGTGGTGGGCGGCTGACATGAAGTTAATCCCTGCCGGAAGAAATACCGGCATTCAGCCTCTGCATAAAGGATGCAGGCTGTGGATTAAAACAAGTTTGAGCCACTTAATTGTACTTGCAAAAAACATGCTGCCATTACTTGAGAATGGTCATTTGAAGATGTTATGCGTCAATGGACAGGAAGTAGCAGCTGATGGTATTAAAGTTGTTGATGCAGAAGATTATGACATTGTTTACTGGGAATCCAATGAAAGGAAAAAGTGATGAGGAAATTAAAGGTAGATTTAAGCAGATATCATAGATGGTTTATCAGATGGTCAGAAAGAAATATTACAGAAGAGGATTGCTTAAATGGAGAGATAGAAAATTTATATGTCATGTTAAGCGATTGGCTAGATTTAATGGCAATACCCATTGACAGGAAATTAATTGGACAAGAAATTGTATTCCCAGTTAATGCTGAACATCAAGATAAGATTACATATGATACTTTTTTAGAAGGCTGCAGGATTATAAAAGGGAAAGTAACAAAGGTTACGCCTGTTCAAATCTGTGTAAACGGAAAATTTTATGATTATGCTGAAGGAAAAGTTGTATTTGACAAATTGGAATATTGTATTTTAAGTTTAGTTTACGATGGTGATATGCTTTTTCAGGGAAATATGATGGACTCAATATATCCCGACAATTTGATTGATATTGATGAATCAGTCGGAATAACAAAAGAAGAAATTTTCGTATAGAAAGGCTTTGTAATAGATATGGAAAAGGTGGAGAAAGAAATCTCCACCTTTTTATGATGAATTGCTCCGTAAAATAATTATACAGAAAAATTGAATGCATGAGATTTCTGTTATACTATATAGAAAAGGAGGACAGACTTTATGAATGTAGATCCAAAGCAAATCAATAATTTGATAAAAATTTTTTGTGAACTAGACGAAGAATACAGAGGGAAAGCTCTTATGGAAATGAATGGACTGTTTTTTGAGTATATGAATGAGCAAGATTGCAAAAGAAATAATATCCCTGTGACGCAAGAGGCAAAACGTAATTTTATTGCTGACACAAAAGAATTTGCAGAACTTCTTTCTGAGTTATCTAAAACACAAAAAGCATCTATAGTAATGTATATGGAACATTTGAGTCCAGGGAGTTTTACAGAAGAAAACGAACTAGAAATTAAAATCAATCATAGGAAAATCACTTTGAGAGAATACATCGAAAAGTATCTTCCAGATGCAGATGTGGGAGAAGCAAAAGAAATATATAGGGAATTTGGAACATATGCGAAAAATTAGCTTTGATTTATTTTTCTTGATTCTATCATACTAATAATAGGATGTAAATAAGGCATTCCCCGCTATAACCTTATTTCATTCCTTTGTTAATCTCCCTGAGTATATTCAGGGAGATTTTGTACTGAAAAAACTGCTATTATCAAACACACGCAGAAAACCGCTGGCAGCTTCAGTTGCCTGTCGGTTATCACAATGAAAATATCGAAAGGAGCATTTAATGGGAGAAATTTTTAATTTAGATGATATGATAAAAAAAGAAATGAAAGGATTCAAAAAGGACGAGAATTCATCAGCAAAACCATCTGAATACCTAAGAGAGTATGCAGATACTTTACAGGAACTGGCAGAAATCATTCGGTCATATTTGGATATAGCAGACGAATATCTCCAAGATATGATTGGTCAAACTAAACTTGATTATCGAGATTTTTGCATTGAAGAAGACGATATTGAAGTATTTCTTGAAAGTATAACAGATAGCAATTTAGCTCCTGTTATATATATGAATCATGCGGCAGATGGAAAAGTATACCGAGCGACCATTTGCTTACTGGAGACCAGTGAAGAATTTGTTGATGTAAAAGGATCATTAGAGATGTATGATAGTAAAAAAGTATTTGCATTTGATTTTGATTCTAATACATGGATACTTGCTGCGGAGGATAAATTATCAGATACAATGCAGAAAATCCTTAATTCGAATTCTTTAGAAAGTCATATTTTACAGGAAATTATTTTAGCAACAAATGGCAGACTAGATGAAAAGAAATATGCTGCCATTAAGAAAAATTATGCTCCTCTTTTTGCTTTGTATAATCAGGTGCATAATTACATGATTCCAGTATGCGAACTGGATAATACAGGGAAAAGATGCTCTCTTTATCTCGAACCAAGAGATCCGTTCCGCATAGGATTTCGTATAGGATATGAAAAAAATATGTATGTTCTTTATCAATATCTTGATCCTTTTGATTTTTCAGAAGACGAAGAATTATGGATAACGAATGGGAAAGAACCAGAGATCTATTTAAAAGAAATAGATAGAATATCAGATTGTAAGTCGGTAGTAAAACAGTTATGTTCTATGGCAAATCGTTATGCCGATGATCTGATTTTTACAGTTCCGTTATCATTTGAGTGCTTTACTGAAACAAGTAATGTAAAAAAGATCGGAAAAAGAATTTACTTTACAAGCGGAGAAGATAGAGAGTTGTCTGAAAAAGAAAAGAAAAATTTAGCAGGATTAAAAGGCGTGGTTAGTAGTTTTCAGCGAATGGTATTTAAATAATATTAAGGTTCGCATTCCCCTTCCTCAACATCAGTAGGTAGGGGGGGAATTATCTAAAATTCACTAAGCGTCAGTGGTGGGCGGAGAGAGATTGGTATCCCCCACTGACAAGAGACTTAAGCAACAGTCGGATTTTCCCGATATTCAGGCTCCGTTAAACTTACCGACTGTGGATTAAAACAATTCACTTTTTCTTTTTAACCACACCTATTTAGCCGTCTTCTTATGGGTGTGGTTATTCTATCAGCTTAGGCAGAGTACCACGTCCATAGGAGCTATGCATCGCATGGGCGCGGAGGCTTCATTACGATAGATTCAAACTTTTAACAGAGAACAACTCTAGTTATTTCATTATAAAAAATCCATCAAAGATTTAAACTCTATATTCCGTTTTAGCTTTTTAAAGGCTATATTTTTAATCTGATATACCCTCTGATGGGTAAATCCCATTTTTTCTCCTATTTTTCTGCCGCTTAAAACTTCTTTTCCATTTAATCCATATAATTGTTCAATTACAAAAAGCTCATTTTCAGATAGAATTTTCCTAAGTAGAAGGGATACTCTTTTTTTCATATCCTTATTACAGACATAATTTTCAATATTTCTATCAGATGGAATTAGATTTCCTAATGTTATATTCTCTTCCTGCTCTGTTATGGATTCTTTATCCAGTGATAAACATTGTTGGTTCCAGTCCGTTAATACATATTCAAGAAGAACCCCTTTATACCCTGTACTTTTCTTTATCTCCTCCATTGTTGGTTTCCTGTTATATAAAAGATAATATTCCCGACAAAGTTGCTCTATTTTCTTTCTGGCTTCTGCGATACGAAAGGGACGTATTATCATTTCTGAGGAGTTTGCAAATTCTCGGATATATTTTTTTATCCATGGAGTAGCATATGTAGAAAAGGCTGTCTGATAGGATAACTCAAATCGGCCAAGAGCTTCAATAAGCCCTTTAATTCCTTCATGAAAAAGGTCAGCAATATCTATACCAGGACATCCAAAAGAAAATTTCTGAGCAATTCTTAATACAAGGCCTGCATTGGAAAGAATAATTTTGTCATGAATTAAATTGTCTCCTGTTTTTTTATATTCTAATATCAGTTTGTCTAAATCCTTTTTTGTGAGTACAGGGTTGTTTTTTATAATGTCATATATATAATATTCAGATTCGTACATTTTTATCCACCTCTTTCGTGTATATTAATAATTTTTTCTATATTTATAGTATGAAAGAAAAATTTTTAAATCTTTTTTCTGTAGAATTTTTTCTATTTCCCTTGTGTTTTTTGCTTTTATGGATTAGTACAACAAAAATCTTATACAGAAAAATTAAAACCATCTTCAAAATATCATACTAATAATAAGGAATATAAGAAGTAAGCTACTGCGAATAGTAGTTATAGTGCATCGACAAAATACAAGGAGAAAATCATGTCTATAGAAAATAAACAGATGATATGGATATCTGGATGTATCGATAAGATTATCTATGATAACAAAAAAGGATTTATGATATTTGTTCTTCGTAAGAAAACAAATTCTATTATTGTTAAAGGAGAATTTTTACAGATTCCTCTGAAAAGCAGTATTCGTATACTCGGATATTATGTAAGGGATAAAAAATATGGAAAGCAATTTTCAGCTATTTCTTATCAATTCGTAATACCTGAAAATATCTACTCATGGCAGAAATGGCTTGCAAGCGGGATTATTAAAGGGATACGAACGAAAAACGCAAGAAAGATTATTGATTATTTTGGCGAAGATACCATGAATATATTAAATGGTCAGCCGGAAGAATTAGCAAAAGTTCCGGGTATCAGTTTAAGACAGGCCAATATTATCTGTGATAAGTTTCAAGAACATACACAAAATGCAGATATATTGATCAGCTTATGCAATTATGGAATACCTGTTCATATAGGTAAAAAGATTATAAAAAAGTACGGAACTAAGACAATACAGCAGCTACAGGAAAATCCTTATAAAGTTGCGGATCAAGTTGCTTCTTTAGGCTTTAAAACTATTGACCCAATAGCTTTACGAATAGGGATAGATGAAAAATCAGATTATCGGATTCAATCAGCTTTTTTGTATTTATTAAATCAGGCAGAGCAAGAAGGACATGTTTATTTACCAGAAAATATCCTTTTAAGAAACGCCTCCAATCTTTTAGGTTTTCCAGTTTCCTTCCTGAAGGATTCTCTTTTACGTTCCAATCTTAAAAGGGTGGAAGATCAGAGCGAAATATATGTGTACCGTCCGTGGAAGTATAAGGAAGAAATAGATATAACTCATATATTAGTCAAACTGGCAGGACAGAGAGAATCTGATATCAAAAAACAAGAAGAAACTTTATTACAGCAGTATAGCGATACAGCTAATGAAGAGCAACTTAACGCTGTAAGACAGGCATTAAGAAGTTCTTTGATGATCTTAACAGGAGGACCGGGTACAGGAAAAACATTTACAACAAATTTGGTTATTCGTTTTCTAAAGAACCGAGGTAAAAAAATTTTATTAGCAGCACCTACAGGACGAGCCGCAAAACGAATGGAAGAATCTACAGGGATGTCCTCTCAGACAATACACCGGTTATTAGAATATGGAAGGGATGATATCGGAAATATAGGATTCCAGAGAAATGAAAATAATCCATTAGAAACAGATACCGTAATAATAGATGAATCCAGTATGATTGATCAATCATTAATGTATGCGTTATTAAAGGCTATTCCTAAAAATTGTCAGCTCATACTGGTTGGTGATAAAAATCAGCTTCCAAGTGTTGGGGCTGGAAGAATATTGGCAGATATTATTGCTGCTGATATTTGTCCAGTGATTGAATTAAAAAAAATTTACCGACAATCCGAAGAAAGTTATATCGCGGAAGCTGCACATGGAATTTTAGAAGGAAAAGTACCATATCCATGGGGAAAAGATAAAAAGATAAAGGATTTTTATTTTATTCCTGTAGATTATTCTGATAAAGAAAAGGCTGCGACAGTTATTTCTGAATATGCTGGAAAAAAGGTTCCTGCTTTTGCGAACAATGATGTTCAAGTCTTAACAATGACAAGAGTTCGGGCAACAGGATGTCAGGAATTAAATGAAAAAATAAAAGAGATTACAAATCCTTCTGATAGATCCAAAAGAGAATATAAAAATTTTCGTGAGGGAGACAAAGTTATTCAGATGAAAAACAATTATAAACTGGAAAGAATATATCCAGATAAAAAGAAAAGCATTGGAGTATTTAATGGAGATACCGGCAAAATCATAGAGATAAATGATAACGATGAGAATATAATCGTGAGAATGGATGATGAAAGCATTGTTTCTTATTCCTATGAAGACATAGAACAGGTCGAACTTGCTTATGCAATCACTGTACATAAATCTCAAGGAAGCGAATATCCTGTGGTTTTAATCCCAGTGTTTGACTTTATTCCCAATCTTACAGACCGGCAGATTATATATACTGCAATTACAAGAGCGAAAGAAATGGTTGTATTAGCAGGAGATTATAAGAAATTACAGATGATGATAAGAAATATAAGAAGTGTAAAACGATACACCAGATTAGAATATTTATTAAAAGCGAGGTCGTAACATGAGAGGAATTATCAAATATCCTGGAAGTAAATGGAGGATTTCTGATTGGATTCTTTCTTATTTTCCAAAACATCATAGTTATTTAGAACCATTTTTGGGTTCTGGAGCAGTGTTCTTTTCTAAGCAACGCTCAAATATAGAAACGATTAATGATTTAGATGAGGATGTTGTTAACTTATTTCATTGGGTGCAACATGACCCAGAAAGACTGGCCCATGAAATATATTATACCCCATATTCCAGACAGATATATGACAATGCATTTTTGCCAGATAATGAAAACAGTTTGGACAAAGCAGTCAAATTTTTAATTCGTTTGAACATGGGCTATGGTTATCGTACTACAGGGGCTAAAGTTGGATGGAAAAATGATGTGCAAGGAAGAGAAAAGGCATATGCTGCATTAGATTGGAAAAGCTTACCAGATAGAATTTTGGAGATAACAGAACGGCTTAGAGGAGTGCAGATTGAAAATAGACAGGCAGTGGATGTTATTTCCAGATTTAACTATGAAAATGTATTGATTTATTGTGACCCACCGTATCTGCTCGATACACGAAGCGGTGGAGAACAATATAAGCGAGAAATGACAGAAGATGATCATGAGAATTTGTTGTACCAATTAAAAAAACATAAAGGTTTTGTCTTACTTAGCGGTTATGAATCAAAAATGTATGATTCATTGTTAAAGGACTGGCACAAAGAGACTCATATAAATTATTCCCAAGCGGGAAGCAAAAAACAGGAAGTTTTATGGATGAATTTTGAGCCGCCAGCACAGTTATCCATTTTTGATTTATAGGAAAAGGTGCAGAAAAGAATATATAATATGGCAGATAACTAAATAATTCTAAAAAAAGAAGGGATAAAATATATGTCAGAAAGAATCATATTCTTAGATGTTGACGGTGTTCTTAACTATATGTCTTATCGGAATAAAAGTACAGCCAATATAGATCCTTCAAAAGTCGAAATGCTTGCTTATATCTGCACCCAAACAAATGCGAAGGTTGTTATAACATCTAGCTGGCGTGGGTCAGAAACATACACCCCAAGAATATATTATATATTGATTGATATCCTTAAAGAACATCATGTTCCAGTGCTTGGAGATGCTCCTTATATTGAAGGACAGTTTACCGCATCTGTTGATACTGAGAAAAGTTATTCCCTAGATGAAATAGGAGATATGTCTTTTGAACCGGGTACAGGACGGGGTGCAGAAGTAGATAAGTATATTAAGGATAATAATATTAAGCAATTTGTTATCTTTGATGATGAAGATTGGGACTGGACATATTATGGATTGGAAGAACATTGGTGCAGGTCTACATATTATGATAAAAAATACGGCGGTTTACAACCAAGACATATTAAAAAGGCTATCCAATTATTAGATTAGAAAGGCTCATGCTATTACAGTACGAGTCTTTTTTATTCCCTTATGTAAACGAACATACTATTTTCGAAACAAATTTATTGATGTGAAGGAGGTTAAAATGCTAAATCATTGTTTCTAAAAAAGATATAAGGGAGAAATTAAAATGAAAGAGATGATAATTGATGCTTTCGCAGGAGGAGGCGGAGCAAGTGTTGGAATTGAAATGGCTCTTGGCCGGCAAGTAGATGTAGCGGTAAATCATGATCCAGATGCAATTTTAATGCATAAAACAAATCATCCTAATACAGTGCACTTGACGGAAGATATTTTTAAAGTAGACTTGAAAAAATATACAAGAGGGCGGCATGTTGCTCTTATGTGGGCAAGTCCTGACTGCACTTCTCACAGTAAAGCAAAAGGTGGACAGCCTCGTAAAAAGGGATTAAGAATACTTCCGTGGGCTGTGTATAAACATGCAAAAGTAATCCTTCCAGATGTAATAATAATGGAGAATGTTGAAGAGATACAGCAGTGGGGTCCGTTGGATGCAAAAGGATATCCAATTCCGGATAGAAAAGGAGAGGATTATAAAAAGTTTATCTTAGCAATGAAAAGGCTTGGTTATGTCTTTGATTGTCGTGAGTTAGTAGCGGCAAATTATGGTGCACCAACCACACGCAAACGATGGTATGCAGTATTTCGGAGAGATGGCAAGCAAATCAAATGGCCTGTACAGACGCATAGTAAAGATGGTATCAACTTCCGCAAATGGAAACAGTGTGGAGATTATATTGACTGGAGCGATCTGGGTAAATCTATATTTGACAGAAAAAAAACTTTGGCGGAGGCTACTCAAAAAAGGATAGCAAATGGAATAAAGAAGTATATCATTAATAATCCAAATCCATATATTGTAAAAAACAAAAAAGCATCGGCTTTTATCATTCAATATCATGGTGAAACAAGGGAAGGCGATTCCAGGGGGCAACTTTTAACAGAGCCTATTAAAACAATCGATACATCGAATCGATACGGCTTAGTTACTGCATTCATTACTAAATATTATAAGACTGGAATAGGACAAGGGTGCGATGAACCACTCCATACCATAACGACTTCTCCTGGGCATTTTGGTCTAGTATCGGCATTTTTAATCAAATATTACGGGACTGGATGCGGACAGCAATTAGATACTCCTCTTGGAACAATTACCACAAAAGACCGGTTCGGATTAGTTAATGTAATCTTAGATATAAAAGGAGAAAAATACATTATATCAGATATATTTTTACGGATGTTAAAACCAGAAGAATTAAAGATAATGCAGGGTTTTCCTAGAGATTATATTATTGACCGTGATTATAAATGGAAAAAATATCCTATAGCTAAACAGGTGGCCCGGATAGGAAATAGTGTAGTTCCTATTATGGCACAAAAATTGGTAGAGGCAAATTGTGGATACTTAAAGCAGGGAGAAAGAGCAAGAGGATTGATTGTTTATAAAGATCAAGAGCAACTAAGATTTGCGTAAAAATTGGTTTACTTTAGAAAGGAAATAAAATTATGACAGGAAAATGTCCAATTTTATTTGAAAATAATCAGAAAAAATATCAGTTAACAAATCAAGAAATTCGGGAATTTTGTAAACTTGGATGTTCAGCTGACTGTGATATTTATTTGAAAGAATATGTTGATGAATTAAGGAAAAGAAAGGAATGACGAATCCTCGGTAAAGTGAGATTGATTGTCAAGCGTGAATAATGACAAGAACAAAAGAACTGATAATTGCGTGAAAAAGATATGTATGGAAAATAAATCATATCTAAGTAACATGAGGTAAGCCCTGCCGGAATAAAAACATTGCCCGGACTGTGGCACCAAGTTGGTATACTAAAAAAATTATTTCTCGTTTGGCAGAGAACCTTTATGAAAAAGATTTCTTGGCAGATGCGAATAAATGTGTCGAGTTCACTACAGATTTTTAATGTTTGCGGGAGCTGTACCATCTATTTGAAGATTTCAAAAAAAAGGAGAATCCAGAAATTAAAGAGGTTTTCAAAAGAAACAATGGTAGCTGCTCTGAATAGTAATTTTCAGAGCAGCTTTTTATTTTATTCCTAAAATATCATACTACCTTTGAAACAAATCTATTGATGAGAAGGAGGAATAAAATTATCAATCATTGTTTCTGAAAATAAAGATATGTATTTGAAAAATAGCATATCAGTCGTTATTTTATAATGTTTGCAGATTAAAACAAAAGGAGAAAAAATGGACACACCAACAAAACAATTTGTAAAAGAGGTACTAACTGGAAAAAATCAATTTACTTTTTCTTTTGGAACAGATTGTCTATATGCCATCAACATTAAACGGGGAAAATCCAGATTTATCTATGGATGTTATTCTTGTAATCTTGACTCATGTACGGATGTAGATAAATTAACACTTCATTTGCTTGCTATTGTAAAAGATAAGTGGGTATATCTCAGTGAAAGTGTGCTTTTTAAAGTGTATACAGAAGAGGATAAGAAAAAGCTCCCAGAAAATGTAATGATGTTAAGAGATTATCAGCAGCTATGGAAAAAGCGACAAGAGAAACTTGTTAATGATTATCTGACGCAGTTTTTACGAATAGGTCTGAAGGATATCAGCTTGTCGAAAAAAGTAATGGATTTATGTGAAAGGAATGCTCGGATACATTTACTGCGAGGGACTCTTCCTAAGTTGACAGATACTATTTATATGGACGATTTCTTTGCAACGAGACAAAAATGTATTGACCATTTATGTGGTTTTATCAATCTGGAAAAAGAAACGATAAAAAAATTAGAACCATGTCATGATGTGTTCAAACAAAAAGCTAATATATATATGGTCACAAAAAAGATGATGGAAGAAAAGTCCTGTGTAAGTTCATGGGAATTAAATTTATGTAAAAATCTAACAGAAAAAATGAAGACTGTAAAGGTTCTGTTTGAACATAACGGAAAAACAGCAAAAGGTTCTGTGGACACAAAAAGCTTGCGTGATGTTTTGATACAAAGAGATATGCTCAGTGTCCTCAATTTTAAATCCACACCGGAAGGAGAAAAAGTATTTTCTGAACTAGGAATAACAAATCTTTTTGGGCTGCATTCTGGAGATGGTTTATATTGTAAAGATATTGTGCAGACAACCTATCAGAACAAAGTGTTATACAAAAGAGCAAAAAACTAAAGGAGAATATATATGAGTTATCATTTTAAAGATTCAGGATATCCTGGAGAAGATTATCTTATCGTAACAAAAAAAGGAAAAGAGGAAGGAAACCTTCCTGACGGCATTATCCTACTTGGAGGATTAATGTACTGTAGTATTGCTTTCCGAAACTGGATAAGAGAAGCGGAACGAAATGGATATTATGTTTATCCGGCAAAACATTGCGATGATGACCATGAAGTTACTCATATTTCAGAGTTCGGTTTTGTGAACCGCTTTGGTTTTTTCATAACAAAAGAACCATTGTTTGTACATAGTCATGAGGATATCATGATTGGACAAGGCTGGTTTGTCAGGAAACATACTACTGATTTTACAAAAGCTTTAGAAGTTTTAGAAAGTAAAACAAAAGGCGGAAGGGATTAAAATATGAAATTTATATTGATACTTTACACCAACAGGGCACTCTATAGTCCTTCCATTGTATTTGAAAGTAGCGGATATATCCATACGGCAAGAGGAAGACAGAAATCATATTGGCTCAAATTAAAGTAAAAAAATAAATTGGAGGTTAGAATGAAATACAAAGTATACGGAAATTATGTATTCTCAAAATTTCTTGGTGAGGTTGAAGCATCTTCACAAGAAGAAGCTATAGAAAAAGCATTAGATGATGCACCAGAAAATGCTTGGCTGTGCGTTCAGTGTGCAGCTGAATTTGAAGATGCAGGGGAATTGGTTGAAAATTCTATTGTTGCCGAAGAAATTAGATAAATATCATAATCGGAAATAAGTCAGAAACAGTGAAAAAAAGAAGAAAGACTCACATCAAACATGTGAGTCTTCTTTTTATGAATATAGTCATTATTTCAAATTCTTGTTCTGTATCAACAAATTGGTGCGGAGCATATTCTCCATAGGCTGTTGGTCTGCTAATCGTGACAATCTGCACTCCTTTATAACCCGCAGCCCTATTTAATTTGTGTTTCAGCTATACAAGATGCTTACCATGTGTCGTTTTAAAAGCAAGACATCCGTGCGATTCCCGATCTTTTGCGACTAGATAACACATTTTTTAATGCCTTCTCAAAATCATTTTTGAACGTATAAATCTTTTTTCATACCCTTCGTCATCATGATTTCGTTTTTATGTTTATGCTACCACAAGGAATATAAAATATTAAGATAACTATTTTATTATTCTATCCGAGTTCTCGATCGAAAAACTCTCTTAACGTACAACCATTTTTCTGCATACAATAATCTTCCATCATTTTATAGAAAAACTCTTTTTCTTCTTGGGTCAGTTTCCATTCTTTTTCTTCGCAGCTATCGTCTCCATCAAGTATCATTAGAGCGGTTATATCTACAGGATTATCGAAATGCCAAAATGTGTAAAAATTAACCCACGCAGAAGGATCATTTCTTGTTTTTGTCCCAAAATACTTATCCACATCCATCCACAGTTCATACGTGGCTTCAATGCTTCTTTTTTCGTCATCAATAATTAGTTCATCGCAGCAATTAATTGGTTTTTTTGTAATATCTATTTCTCTCATAACATTTTACTCCTTATTTATGACAGAAGGGATTCTTTTCTATATTTTTGTAAAGTATTCTCCACTTCATCTCCTGGTACAACTTCATAAGCATCTGTATCCGTATATGTTGTGCTTTCAAAAATCATTTCCGCTAATATCTGTTCTCTATAAGCTCCGTTTTTATAAGCATTTTCAAATTCTTTTACGGAACCATAATAAGAATTGATAATATCAATACAGTCAGCTGTATAATAATTATCCTCGGTTTTCCAGTTAGCTACATCAATTGTTCCTCGGCAGACAATATATTCATCACTTTCTGTATACCTAGCTTCTACGATTTGCCATTTTCTGTATTCAGACGGTCTTACATATTGGTAATCATCTGTTTTTATCCATTCATCGGGTATATTGACGATATAATTAACAATATCTCTATTATCAATATATGTCTTTCCTAAATTAGTATCGAAGAAAACTATTTCGTAACCATTACCTAATACATTAGTTATTTCACCTTCTTTTCCATCAATATTAACTTCAGTTCCTATTAATTTCCTTTTCATTGCTTATATCCTTTCTTCTTTTTTTTGATTTGATTACTTAGATCATACTGGAGACGATAGCCTAAATAGCTTCGCCTCCAGCTTTTTTCCTTTTATGCAAAACAAGGTTGATACCTTCTCGCACTTACGCTTCTATTTCTCGATACCATATAAATATGGCGCAGAAATCTCTTCTAATGATTCAACTGAGGATTCTGTATTATCCTGATATAATCGATATATTTGAATAGAATCATTTAAAAACAAATTTCTTGCTTCTTCAGCAGTTAACGGAATCATTCCAGTCCATTTGTATCCATAATTATACATTTCTCTTACATTCATATCTTATCTCTCTTTCTTTATTACGCAAAACAAAGCTGTCCATCTGGAGCGGCTATAAATACCGAAGAAACTGTTTCTTCTTTTTTCTCTGGCCGTGTAAATAGAATCCTCTTATCTTTAAGTTCGCTAATCAGTTCATCAATTGCTTCATTGATTCGTATTCTCTCATCGCCTCTTGGATACGCATAAATCCAATTTCCTTTTTTATCCATAGAAACATAGGTATTGCAATGTCCATTCAGATAATCATTTCGTTTATCTTCAGAAGCTAATTTATCAGAAAGATAGCAAGCAAAGGCTCTGGCGAACAATTCGCATCCAGAACTCCAATACCCATGACTATCTTTCGAATATTGTTTATCAAACTGAGTAGAATCTACATAATATTGTGTATAAATTCCATTTTCATTGTAATGAATTCGATTCATGACTTTCTTCAAAGACTTGACATGATCGAATATCCGTCCTTCAGTAGCTAAACATGAAAGTCCAGCAGACTGTCCTATTAGATGGTCTAAAGCATGAGCCCACTCATGTCCAAGAGAACCAGCCCCACGTAATCGGGTTAGATTGATCACTTCCCGTAATGGTTCATAATGTGCCGCTGCATCTCCACGTCCTCTTGCTCCAAAAGCGATCGCGAGGCTTCCACAAGATAGTCCTGGCAGGGATACACTTTTTTCGTCTATATCTAGTGCATATGCAAGATCCGCAAAGGCATCATAAGCATAGTCTAAAGATATTTGGCGTTCGTTATTATTGGTCCAATTACCAAACTCTCCGGCTCGTATACCATACCGCTCAATCAACTCTTCACCCGTGATGTGTTTATTTTGAGGTCTCCATGTTTCTCCAGACCTCTCCAAAGTTTCAAATTGTTTCGGCATCCATTTTTCTTTCCTTTTTCTTTTTGACACAGCCTTTTTCTCTTTAAAAACTTCTTTTTGTTTTTCTTCACAATTTTCCTGTGTCCCACAAAAAAGGATATTATGGTGCTCATCGATCAAAACATAGGTTTTATCTACAAGAACAACATTTGGTTTAGGATAACAATAATAGGCAGAACATCCTGATTTATAAACAAGGATTGTTCTTCCTCTATCCTCAGCAACAGAACATTTATCTCCGTCAATAAAGAGCACTGGAAATTGCTTTTTCATGATTTCGTCTTCTGTCATGGCAAAATTCTCTTTTCCCATTTTACGTTTCATATTAAGAAGTCCATACGTTCCTGTGTTCTTTAAAAATTTATTGCCGTTAAGAATATTTTCAAAAGGAGCAATATATTCATAAGCACGTCCATATTTTTTCTGTAAAAACATTCCGTCAAGAGCTTTTTGTTCAAAATCAGAAATTTCTTTTTCCGTTTTGACTGCTTCAACCATAGAACGTATTTTACGGACACCATTGATATATTCTTCCGCAGAAATATAATTATTCTTTTTTGGGGTTACTGTTTTCCGCATTTCGTTGTGCCAGTAAACGATAAAGCGGGAAAAACCTTTCTCTAATTCATCCTGTGTATCTGGTTTTGGCCAGATATAATCTCGTTTTATGTATTTTTCTTTTTCAGAAGCTGTCATGTTTTTTGTATCTTCTATACACAATCCTCTTTTTACCCATACATCTTTTCTTGCTCCACCGATTTTTGATCCAAAGTCATGAATTGTTTTCATAAAATTTTCCTCCTGTTATCTTTCATATTCTAAGTTGGACAATGACTATATTTAAAACCTCCCTTTCGTCAATAATCTTATCCACTATTAATATGAGTTATCAGATAAGAGAATAAAATGATGATGGAAAACGGAAGACATCTAAGGATTACTATATTTTTTATTAGATGCATCAATCAGTCATACTTTTTTTTGAACAGAAGTAATGACGAAAAGGAGGTATAAAATTTATAGTCAGTTCTGTTTTATATGCAAGACAAGATTTTAGGAGGAAAACAATTATGATGATTAAAACATTGGATAACGTATATATCAATATGGAAGATTTTTCGGGTTTCACAATTGGATATCCGAATGACTCTGATTTTACTGTAATGGCTATGAAAGAACTGGTTGACAATCAGACAGCAACGATTGAACTTGGAAGATATCCGTCAGAAAAAGAAGCAAAAGATGCTTTAAAAAAAATGATAGAGCATCAAGACGATATTAAAAAAGCCGAATTTTTTGGAAGAGAAGAAGGGTTTTATTACATTTCTAATGTCTTCACAATGCCTAAACCATCAAAAAATGGAAAAGCAGATGTAAAGCGGTTTATGATTGAAGGACGGGAATATACGGTACCATTAAAAGTTATCAATGAAATCCATCGTCAGGATATGATTGATTATGGCAAAAATATCGCAGAAAATCGTGAAGTTACTTATACAATGCTTATGATTGATTCAAACTGGAAAGGTAATGATGAATTTTATTATACCCTTGCCTCTATGGTCGAAAATTATGTAGATTCAACTGCAGCAGAAGATAAAGCTATTGATATTTTAAAAAGAGATGTGAAAAAGAAACAAGAAGAAAAAATGTTAAGGGAAAAAGAAAATTTTGTCGTAAAATATCTTTTAGAATTTGCCACCCTTGAAGAAAGAAATCAGTTTATGGGAAAAAATCCAAATAATGTTTGTCTATATGATGAGTCTGAAATCCGGGACACGATTGCACAAATGCCAGAAGATATATTCTTAGATTTCTATGGCACGTTCAAGTTCCTCTATGACGAGGATGAGACATCTCAGGAGGGAAAATAGATGGCTAGATATAGATTTAAAATCAATACAGACAGCTACAAATGTAAAAGATGTAGTAAGAAAAACTGGGGACCCGGAACAATGAATGATTATATGCTTGCGATAAACGGCATTACGCGAACAATTTATACGAAAAGAGAACTTATATGGCAGTTAGAGTTGTTTCGTGGACAGTCTTTCTTGTTATCAGAGTACGATAGTAATAATCCTGAAGAAAATTTTGGGTTATCAAATCGATATGTCAAATTTTTAAAGAAGAATACAATCAAATATTATGACAGATTATGCGGCTTTGAAAGACAGCAGTATTTGTCCGGATACGGATTTATGCAAGGATATTTTGACATCGACAAGGTCTTAGATCTGCTAAAGAAAGAAGGTTCTGTAAAAGTTCCTTTTTCTTGGCTCTATGATATCCGTCAATATGATAAATGCATGGACGGATGCTATATGGAAATCACAAAAATTGCGTAAACTGTCATACTATATAAGAAGGGAGGACAAGCTTTATAAAAAACAAGAATTCCCCTACCTCTTTAGGTTATGGAATGAATTGTAAAATATTACGATTCTTCGCTCAATTAACAGAGCAGAAGGAATTTGAGGCTTTATCTGATGTGATTATTGCAAACAAACGGAGAGGAGTGGAGACAAAGATGTGTACTTTTACTCAAGGACTGGTAGATCAGGGATTAATTAAAGGTGAAAAACTTGGTATCGAGAAGGAAAAGAAAAACACCATTATCAGAATGCTTAAATTTGGTTTAGATGATAATGACATAAGTACACTTTCTGATGTTCCTTTGGCAACTGTAAAAGAAATCAGGTCGCAGATAATAGTCGATCAAGAAAATAGAAAATTATAAATTATAATAGGAAGGAAAAAAATATGGATTGCAAATATACAGCATATGATAGAATTATTCATATTACAGAAAAATTACCAAAAGATAAGATTTCAGAAGCGATTGAGATCATACAGGAAGATAGATTCCAGGATTTATTGGATTTTTGCGTAGAGCAGAATTGCTTTACACAGGCTCAGGCAACCACATTGTATGATTTTACTATTGTTTTTGACTCTTTGGATGATAATTATTCTGAATTTGATCGTCAAAAATTACTTACATTGTATGACGCAATTGGTATACCAGAAGATATGCAGGCTGCAATATAGTGTGAGTGCATTTTCTGATGTTCCTTTGGCAACTGTAAAAGAAATTAGATCACAAATAACAGATTAAGAAAATTGAAAACAGGTCATGACTATAAAAAGGCTGCTTTGAGCGGCCTTTTTTATTTCTCTATCCAAAAAATCATTTTATTATTGGATAAATTTATTGACGAATAGGAGGTATGAAAAGATAGTCATTATCCAAGTATATTGATGAAACAGGATTTTTATAAAAAGGAGAAAAACATGAAAATAGGAGATGTTGTAAAGAGTAGAAGAACAGGTCAGAAATATAGGGTTGTTGAAGTGAATAAAAAACATAAATGCGCTTATGTTTGTGTTCCTGTTAATCCAGAGAGATATACTTTTTTTGATAATGAGGTTACAGCTGCAACGGATAAGTCATGGGAAGGACGTGCTATTCAAAATATTAAAAAATTAGATGAAAATACACCGGAAGGTTGTATCATCGACTCAGATACTATTCTTGCTGATTTACTAGAAAAATGTAACTATCAGGAAACGGGACTTGCCCACGAAATCTTTGATATTTATAAGAGCAGCGCAGATAAAGAGGCTGTAAAAAAATTATTCTATGCTTTTACAGATATGGAGTTTGATTCATATTTAGGTACCTGCATAAAGATGATCACCAGACGCAAGAATACGCGCATTAATTATCTCTATAGAGATGCGTCAAATTATAAGAAGCACAATGAGGTAATTATACCAGGGACCTTTACGGAAGAGCAGATACATACAATTATTGATTGTTTGCAAGGTGGAGAGTATTTCATTCCCAGCGAAGTTAATTTGCCGGAAATTAGATTTGAGGACAGAACAGAAGCAGATCATCCGTGGTTCGAACTAGATGAAGATGGATTCGAAGAAACGGAAGCGAAAGCAAACTGCTATATTTCACCAGAAGACTTAGTTAAGTTATTTTTGGAAAGAAAAAAAGCATGGCAGAATGAATTTTATGTACCAGCTGATTGGATGTAAACGAAAGGATTAGATATGGCGGCAGATTATAATACAAAAATAAATTTTCATTATAGCAGTAAGCATATGATACACGAAAAAGATGTTTATCCACCATTATTGGAACTTATTAAAGAAAGTAATGGGGAAATGTTATTTGTCGATCCTGATGATGAGCGTTTTTCAAAAAAAGAACTTGAGCGGATGATGGAAGAGATTCTTTTAATACATGACTCATTATCTTTTGTTGTTGATATTAATTTAGATGAAAATGCAGATTATAAGGTATGTATTTATGAAGATGCATCAAAATTAATTTATAATGATGAAAGTTTGGAAAAAGCTCTTCCTAAACCATGGGAATCAGAAAAAAATATTTGGTTATTTTTACAAGATCATCAAGGACCAAAATGGAGAAAGCTCATCCGAAAAAATCATAGAATCCAAGAAGTTTGGAATCAGCGAACTATGCTAACTGTTCCATTATAAACAGTTACTACATAAAGGAGATATAAAATGAATAAAGAAGAATTTTTTGGATTCGAAAAGTTTATCTGTAAATTTATCAACTATTCCGGCTGAGGATTAAAATAATATATGACTATCTTTTTTAGAGGCTACCGTTAGGTGGCCTTTTTTGTACCCAATATTTTATTCTTTCTCTAAAATCTCATATTACTATTAGACAAATTTATTGACGAAAAGGAGGAAGTGAAAGATTTAGTCATTGTCCTAAATAATCTAGGAGGAAATTTTATGAAACAAAATGAAAATATTTTATCTACTGCCACAGTAAAACTGCTTACTATGAAAGAGCTACATTCTGTTAGATTCATGGATGTTGTCTCAGATTTTTATGTTGAACAATGGCTGGAAGAAAACACGGATTATGCATGGGGTATTTTTAAAAATGAAACAGATGAATTGATGGGGTATTGTACAATAGGTTGCGCTGATGATACAAGTGATATTATTGAAAAACATCCTGAACATACGGATGATTCACTTTTACTCAGCGATGTATATATCAAACCTCAATTCCGGAATAAAGGTTATGGAATAAAACTAATTACAGAAGTTATCCGTAAGCGTTGGGAATTAGATGGAAATAAAAATACAGTGTATCTGGTAACAATGTATGACAAATTAATGTATTTTTATGGGAAAATTGGATTTAAGCCGTTAAATGATACAGATGGAAAGTTTTACGGAGATATGGTTTTATCTATTGACGAGTTTAAAGATTATCCAAAATAAATGTAAAAGTGAGGAAAATTAAAAAAATGAAATTATGGACAGTACAGCCTCAAGAAGTTATTAGTATCATTGAAAAAACAGGTGAATTCATCTGTGATGAGACTAAATCCGACAAGGATTTTCGCAAAGCATATGAGTGGATAGCAAAAGAGATGGATAAACGACATATTGTTCATCCAGAAGGTTTAGTGTTACCGCTCTGGGCTTGGCATACAAGAGACTGGAAGCATAAAAAACCAGATCTTAGAAATATCGGACTTGGTACACCGGGCGAAAAATCTGTATGTATTGAGTTTGAGATTGATGATTTGCAAGTTTTGTTATCCGACTTTTTCGCCTGGCATTCTGTTTTAAATGGCGGTTTTTATAACGACAGTCATACAGAGGCTGAGTGGAACGAAAAAGATGCATGGTATGAAGCATTATCAGGCAAGCAAAAGGGAATTGAAACCTTAAAAAGCTGGCAGAAAGTATTTAATGTAAATGCTTTTGAAAATGAATTTTGTCAAAATGGACGCTATATCCAAGCTGTGTTTTGGAAACTCTCGAAAGATATGGTAACTGATATTCGTTACTTCACAGCGAGATAACAAGGGGGGATCATGAACGATAAACAGAAATTTATAAAAGATCTATTTACCACTCTAATAATCACCATAATATGGTGCTTTATCTGGATGATATTGGAAATCTTGATTGACGGGTACACTACTGACAGAACGGTAGATAATATCATGACATTGATATTAATGCCATTCATTTACAGATGTGTTTCTAAGCGATAATTTGTTTCTTTGTAGCGAGATAATAGGAGAAAAAATGATGATAAATGAAACTAAACTTCAGATACCAGATGAGTATAAAGAAAAAATCCAAGTAATTTATAAAGATAAGGATGGATACTGGGCTTATTTAGGATATGGATGGTGTTGGAAAGAGAAAGAACTACACCTTATCTATGCCTGTTCGGAACAAGATTTTATCGAAGAAATTAAACAGATAAAAGCTTGTGATTGCGATTTTTGTGAATGGCAAGATGTTCAAAGGAAAGCGGAAAGATTTAAAAGAGGTTATTCCTGTGGAATTCCAGTTCCAGAAGAACATATAAAACAAGTCGAAATGATCGATAGAGATATGGACTATTATCTTATGCGTATGGAGGATGGCTGGTGTTGCGGAGTAGAAGGAGAACATATTGTTGAAGGGAAAAATCAACAAGATATCATAAAAAGCATGAGCAACATTAAAGTGTGTCATTGCAGTAAGTGCAGGCATTGGCTAAGTCGTTGGGTTGATTTGAGCTGGAAAATTGGAAAAGCAGATTAATAACTAGGAGGAAATCATGATCAGATTAATCATTGCAGGTCCAAGAGATTATTATGACCGAGAAAATGTCTTCTGCCATATCCATATGTTTCAAGGTAAATTTGGCATTGATGAGATCGTATCCGGTGGAGCATCTGGAGTTGATACATTGGCGGAAGAATATGCAAATCTATACCAAATTCCTTTTAAGCTGTTTCCTGCAGATTGGGAAAAATACGGGAAGGCAGCAGGGCCTATCCGAAACCAACAAATGGCTGAATACGGCAATGTTTTATTGGCATTTGATCGCGGAACGAAAGGAACGAAAAATATGATTGAAACTGCTAGAAGAAATCATTTAAGAGGATTTGTTGTTTCTATCTAATAAAAAGGCTACTCACCGAGTAGTCTTTTTATATATAATCTAATTTAAAAATCCAAGAGAATATTAAGATTTCTCTTGGATTTTGTTTTATTATCTGAAAAATCATACTATTTCTGAAACAAATCATTGATGAGATAGGAGGTTAAAATTTAATCATTGTTTCAGGAACTTTTGCTATAGAAAAATTGTAAATATGAATCATGAAAAGGAGAATAAGATGAGTAAGGTAATTTATGTTTTTAAAACAAAATTTGCAAAGGGAAACTTTGATATTCAAATGTATGAACTGCCAGTAGAGAACGAAACGGCAAAAACATATTTTGTAGATAATCCTTATACATACAGAAGCCGGATATTAAAGTATGTATGAGATTGAGCTGGAAAATGGCGAAATCATTAATGTATATGAAGATGAGATTAATCCGGATTACAAAGGGGATTACACTGAATAATATCAAGCCAAAGAAAGGAAAATTTTATGAAATTATTATTCGTAAAAGGAAAAAAAGGACTTGCAGCTAATCATAATGGAAAATTTTATTTTCCGGATCGAAATGGTTGTATAAAAGCAACTGGGCTTTATGATTGCAAAATTACAATAGACAAAGATAAATTTGCTTTTGTAGATGGAAAGTCTATAAAGACTCAGGCGGCTTCTATTGAAATAATCTGTAGTCTGTTAAATCTTGACATGTCATCGGTCGGACTCGAAAATAGAGAAACAATTAATGTTTTTAATGTTAATAATGTAGATGTACTTTTTGTCAAGAATAGTATTGCAACACATTTAATGTATATTAATGATAAGGAACAGATTGAATCGATTACAAGTTTTTCAACCAATTCTAAGTCTTCGTATAATGTGAGACAACTTTATTCTCCTGGAGAAAACATGAAGAGAATCATATCCAATATGGATATAAAAAACTATCTGGTTAAGAATGGCGCAGAAACACTTTCTGACTTAATGTTATTAAAGGCAGCAACTACCGTTAAAAGCAAACAAGGAAAGTATCATCATATCATTGATATGTCCCTTGTTGACAGCAAATTTATAGTCGTTCACACAGAGTATTGGGATGTAAATTTGACAAGAATTTATGCCTATGATAAAAAACAGAATTCTCTGATAGATGTGGATGGAGAAATATTTGACGCAGTTGCTGATAAAAAGAATTGTAAAAAAATTAGTGTTAAAGAAATTGATGAATTTTGCATAAAAAACCATATAGCTATGCATTATATGCGTGATGAGCAGGAAGATCCTGAATTAAAACCGGTTTTCGAGAACAAAATTCGATTTATGAATACAAATATTGTCGTAAAATGTTTAGATGCCAATGCTTTATTTGTAGATATTAGAGAGGAGGATAAAGCAGTCATTACTAAATCCTTTGATGAATTAGAAGCGTATAAAAAGAAAATTGGTAAATGCATCTCTAAATCTATGCTCCAAGAATTTTCCAAATTTTCGCCAAAAAATATATTAGGACTTTAATATATACGTATTCCTATATTAATTCCTTGTAAGTCAGAAAAGGCTATTATGGATACATTACGGGAACATATTAAACAGTTTACTGATAAATATATAAACTTCTTAAAGATAAATAATTTATATGAAGAAATTTATAAAGATTTTCGTACAGGAACTGTTACTAAAAAAGAAAAAATATTTCTAATTAATAAGAAAAATTTTTCGGACTATATGAATAAAATGTTCGAATACGCAGACGGAAAAAGCTGGATATTACAAGGAGGAGCATTTTCATTAGAAAAAATTAAAGACAATCTGTATTCAGAATGGTCTCGTTCCATTAGGACAAGCCATTAGTTAAAAATTTCATGAAACAATGATATATAAACTGTCAGGTTTAAATACCTGGCAGTTTTCTTTTACAAAAATTTATTCTCATATCTTATACTGCCCTCTCTTTTTAGTTATTTGTATTTACATTCTATCATTATATTTATGTAATCATTAATCTACAGATGAAAAGGAGGAATTATATGATGCAGATGGATTTAGACTTAAACACATTAATGCAGAAGGCTTATGAAATAAGGAGACAATTTCCTATTGGAAGCCGTGTACGACTAATCAGAATGGATGGGAAATATCTGCCTATCGGTTCAGAAGGAACTGTGACAGGAGTAGATGATATAGGCACTATCCATGTTAGATGGGATTGTGGTTCATCTTTAGGTGTTGTGTATCCAGAAGATAAGTGCGAAATTATTTATTAGAAATTAGGGAGGAATAGATTATGAGTCAATATTATGCAGGATATTATGGAATTGGATGTGTTTTATCTGTCGAAGAATTCGAGAATTTTTTAACGTCTTATTTTACAAAACATCCAGATTTGACAGAAAAAGAACAAGAAGAGGTAAGAATAGAAGAGTATGCTTTTAAAAGAAGTAATGAAAATGGAATCTTTCATATAGTTGAGATCAGTACAGATTATGCAGATGGAATGCAGCTGCTGCGTCTGAATAAAGAAGATGACCCAGCAGGTTATTGTGTAGATCTCCGAGGAAAAGACCAATATGTTGTTTTCTCAGATTATCAGCCAGATACCTTGGAGTTCATCCGTCACCCAAAATATCATGATTATGAAGATATTTTAAAAGAATTTAAAGGGAAATTAGAAAGTTATCTTCCAGAAAAATTTCCGTGGGATGAGCGGATCGGCAACTACAGTTATGCTTATTATGCATAATATTTCTAATTGTAATTACAAACTCTGCAAAATTATCCATAAAATAAAAAGCAAGAAAATATTAAGGAGAAATTATGAAATATAAAAAAAACCTACAAGATATAAAAAGAAACCTATCTCAAAAAAGACTTTCCAGAGAATTGCAGCGGAATATTGGGATTATTAATAAAAATTTAAGAAAATTAAATAGAGAGGAACGAACAACCCATAATGATAGTATTTCATAATGAGGAGGAATATAAATGGATATTGGTTGTATTTTGACCATAGGAGAAACTATTGAGGATAGACAGAAAGAAATTAATTTCTTGAATAAAAAATTAAAAGAATATTGTAATCAACTTAATGTTGATGATGTCCGTTCTTTAAATTATTCAGAAATTAAAAAACTATATTTGGTTGCAGGAGATTATTTGTCAGATGATATAAAGAAAATATATGAAGAAAAGCGGCTAGAAGAACACCCGGAATTAAAAAAAGCAATATATTTTCCAGAACTAAACGACATTGATTTTTTGACGAAAGCAAAAATAAAAAAAATAGATACTTTATTGGGAAAGTCATGGAATAAAAAGGGTTTTTTTGTCATGAATGCTTTTTATAAGGCAGCAAATCTTTATGGAAAAGAACGTGAAAAATTTGATGATTTTGTTTGTAGAAAAGGAATATTTAAAAAAAATTATTCATTTTATTGCAAATGCGGAAGATGTAAAAGTCATTTTATATCTGAAACAGAGTATAACCGTATGAAAGACTATTATGTATATGGATTAGGCAGTAAAGTAAAGACTCCGTATACGGATGACCATTATGTTGTTATTTTTTGTAAAAATGACCCTGACTGTACATATGAAATTTGCGATAAAGAAAGCTTTGAAAACGCAAAATATGAAGTCGTATGCGAAACAAATAAGTGCCCGGAAGAAGTAGATTATTAAGGAGAGAAAGATATGAATGAAAAAGACGTAAAGAAATACATTTTTCGGTTACAGAAAAATGGAAGAGAAAAATTATTACATTGCATAATGATTTCAAGAAAAGATCCTATGAAAGCATTACAAGAGGCTGAAAAAGAAGCGGTCAACAAGGGAATTATTTTAGAAAGCTACACAGATATCCCGGTAGAGATTTTAAAATCTTGTGGTATAGTCCCTATGGATGATTCTTTTGAAGAGGTTGTAGTTGGAGATTATCCTAATGGGAACCTCTTTGAGAAATATGGATTTGCAGTTGCATGTTGCGAATATTGTAGGAACTTTTGTGAAGGGATATGCACATACCACTGTGAAGAGGAAGCAGCAGACAATGTTTGTAATTATCTACAAAATGATAATATTGTAGAACTGTATTATGATGGGGACGAAGAAAGAAATTTAATAGGTTCTTATTACATTGACTCTGATAAGATTAAAACTCCTTTGGATTTATTAGATGCATTTAACAAATCAGGACGAACACCAGAAATGGTAACAGAGCTTTTAAACGATGCACTTACAGATTGTTCTCGTTTTACTTTCGATTAAATAGGAGACTTTATATATAATTAATTCTGCATCTGGCCGGGGATTTTCCCTGGCCTTTTTCTTTAGGTTATGGGATGAATTGTAAAATTCATGTAACGTCAGTGGTGGGCGGAGAAACGATATCCCCCCATTGACAGGAAGTGAAGCCCTGCCGGAAAAAATACCGGCATTCAGCCACTACATAAAGGATACCGGCTGGGGATCAAAACAAGCTGCTCCTTATATTTCTTACGTACCTGTCTTGCACTGACCTGTTTCATCATTTTTATTGCTTCTACTAATCTCTCATAATAATAATGGAATAAATTTATTGATGGAAAGGAGGATTAATTGTATATCATTAATATTCCAAATTTAGGTACGAATATCAGCGTTCCTTTGCTGATATGTATTAAGAAATTAACTGTAGATTCAAACAATTAATTTGGAGGAAAAATGAGAGACTTTATAAATGAAAACGAAACTATAGAAGAAAAAGAAGAGTATCAACTATATGTATGGAACAAAAAAAAGAAAAAGTATGTTCCAATAGGTAAAGCTCAACAAAATCTTTATCTTTGTAAAGAACATTTATCTACATTGTCTAAATTTTTGAATCCACTGGTATATGATGAAAATCAAATAAAGATTTACAGAAGGAAGATAAAAATTTACACATCTTATACAAGCTGGAGCGAAGTGAATTAGGAGAAAAAATATGGATATAAAAGAAAGAATGTATACAGTCATCCAAAAGAGAGGCATCAGACAATCAGAACTGGCAAAAATCACTGGAACAACAAGACAGACAATTAATAGTTACATTCATGGCAGACATCAAATGCGGCTGGAAGCTATTGTTTTAATTGCATCAGATCTTCATGTATCAGTGGATTATCTGCTAGGTTTGAGTGATAAAGAAGAAACAGACTCGCAGCAGTATTTTGATGTATGGGCTTTTTCAAAAAAATTAAAAAAAGTACTTAATAGTAGAGAACAAAGTGGGGGAAACTTTGCTAAAGAAGTCAAAATAGCGGCATCAACACTATATCAGATCTTAAAAGGGGATTGTCTGCCAAGTGTTAAAACATTTTATGCAATCGTAAAGGTGTTAAATGTTTCAGCAGATACTCTTTTAACAAGCAAAAATGAAGGAGGTGCTGCGGCATGACAGAACAGGAAAAAAGATATATGGATATTGCGATGAACGCAAGTGAAATATCAATCGCTGCACTTCAGGTAGCACAGGCTGATAGCTATATCAAAAAGAGACATGCTAAAGGTAGATTATTGGACGCAATCGTAGTATTGGATTTTACTATAAATACAGATATTTTTACCAAAGAAGATATTACATATATGGCAGCGAAATACAAGAAGAAAACGGAGGAAGAAAAATGAAAGCAATCCCGCTTATTGTAACCGATATAGTAAACAATTCTTATCAGTGTTATAAAGTGATGGCAGACGAAGATATGACAGAACTTGATGTTATAACTGCGATAAAAAAAGTAATAAAAGAATTCTGCGAAACTGAAACCGGTAAAGATACATTAAAAGAAAATAGTGGCTATTTCACAATAGATGATTTTATCAATTGTGTACCTGATGCCTACTGCTTAAAGTGTGGTTTTTATATTCTTTCAGAGGATACTCCTGTTATACAGGTAGACAGTAACGAGATATTATACGAAGATAAATAATACATAAAGGATACAGGATAATAGAAAACTGAAAATATTAATGATATTAAATTGGCCCTGATTTTATCAGGGCTTTTTTATTATCATGCTCTTCTGTTTTATCCCTAAAATTTCATACTATTCATGAAACAATTAATGCAGATGAGAAGGAGGGATAAATCATATATCATAATTGTTTTGTCATGAATCATAATGCAGAAAGGAGATAGGTTGATGATTATTTTGTTATTTTGTTTAATTATTGCTTTTGTTTTAAATTGCTGGGGAGCATGTATTGTCAGTAGTAACGCTGATAAAAAAATGGAATCTTTATTTAGAGAAAAAGGAGAATAGCTATGTTTCATTATACTAACGAAAAAGATATGAAAAACTTTTTGGATAAGAATGTTGTTTGTAAAACTAAGGAAGATAAAAAAATGTTAGAACAGATAAAGCATTATCTGGACTGGCCGTTACAGCTTTATGCATTGCAGGAAGCAGAATTTTCATTACAAGATGAATTGAGAGGAAAATTCGATAATCTCATCCTCACTATTCCTAAAGGGATTATTTCTTCTTTGGCAGATGAACTATATGAAAGAGATTTACTAAATAATGAGGAAAAATGTAAAAATTTTGTTGCAAAATTTTTAGATGAAACCTCATTAGAAGAAAACGATAGTCCATTTCATCCAGATAATATTTCATATGAGTGTGCTTATTCTGCTCATGATCCTTATCCTACGTTTGATATTCAATTTATCAATGTAGATGGAAATGAGGATGAAACTGAATTTACGTGTGAATCTGGACAAAATATTGTTCACTCCTTAAGAGAACTTCATGATTTTTATGAAGACTTTAGAAAAGATAATCCAGGAATTAAAAAGATTATACAGGTTATATATATGGGTACCGATTCTCATTACATGCCAAATAAAGGAGAAGAATAATGACTACCGTTCAACAAAATAATATAAGTATACTTTTTAGATAATATAGAAAATTACGGAGGAAATAATATGTTAATTTATGGAGTATGTGAAGAAAGTATTACTAAGTATAATGAAGATAAGGCAGAAAAATTCTTAAAAAATTTGTTAGATACTTCTTGTAAAGATATCGCAGAGAATTATTTTATAAACAAAGAGGAAAACGGTTGTAATCTGCACGATTGGTTGGATAATTATGAATCTTGTAATGGATGTAATGGGTTGTTTGCTTGTTTATCAGAAATAATCAGAGGGTTAGATGATATCGATATTTCTTGTGACAATCCTAATGGTCTTTGTTACTTAGGATTACAGGCAGACATGCCATGGCATTATAACGAAAAAACTAAAAACTTGACATTAAAAGAGTATCAAGATACTTTAACGAAATATCTTTACTATTTTACTGATGATGAAATCAAAATCCGATGGTGGAAAGTGGACGATGAGTGTGATTATTAAAAACATCCGATTTATAACAAAAAAAGGAGATTTTAAGTAAGTGGTAGATAGTCCGTATCTGGATTTTACCTCCAACCAGTGCCATAATAGTCCTAAAGATTATTAAAAGTCTTAAAAGTTCAGTACTCAACTTTTAGGACTGGACAGGAGGCATTTTCTATGAGTTCTATCACCACGGCTGTTGCTGTAGATTATCGGTTACAACAATGGGCTCAGTTAGTGAAAGACTGTCAGAACCGTCCTCAGGATATGACAGTTGAACAATGGTGTGATACAAAAGGTATCTCAAAATCGAATTATTATTATCGTTTACGCTGTATCCGTAAAGCCTGTCTGGAGCACGTCCAAGACAATTCTGTCTCATGCCAGCAGGTAGTTGAAATCCCTGAAAAGATCACTCAACAGTCCAGATCGGAGAGTCCTTCCGATATCTCTATTGAAATAAATGGAGTTGTTATCCACATAAAAGAAGATATTTCAGAATCCCTTTTGGAAAAGATAATACGGGTGGTCTCTCGTGCTAAATGATGCTACTTGTTTTAAAAAGATCTTTATTGTTACCGGTTATACTGATCTTCGTTCCGGGATTGACCGTCTGGCAGATACCATACGTTCTTATCTGGGAGAAGATGCGATCGAAGCGGATACCCTTTATCTTTTTTGTGGAAGGAGAACAGACCGGATCAAAGGGCTGGTCTGGGAAAATGATGGATATCTCCTGCTTTATAAAAGGTTAGAAGCCGGTCAGTTTCAGTGGCCAAGGACAGAATCCGAAGTTCGTTCTATTACAGAGCAGCAGTTTCGCTGGCTTATGGAAGGACTCACGACTCATCCCAAAAAGCAGGTGAAACGATTGAAAAAAGCACCGGATTATACTTTGTAACTTTTATGCATAACGTAGAAATTTCAGACTGCTTTCCAAGTGGGAAAAGATCACTTCCTTTTCTGTTTTTCTTTGTATTCTGGAAGCCAGGATTGTTCTGTACAAAGAAACAAATGATGTTTTTCTAAAAAAAGAGGCATTCCGTTTCTCGTGGCAGGTATGGCTCCTGTGAACGAAAACCTTATAGTCATACTGACGAAAAGAAGGATAAGAAAGATTCGCCAGAAGTGCTGTCTTCTGCTATAATAAAGATAGTTTTAGAAAGGGAAGGCCTCTGTTATGCAGATGAAATATACAGAAGAAAAACTGAATACCTTTTCGAAAGAGACACTCATTCAGTTGTTTCTCACACAGCAGGAACAGCTATCAGAGATTGACGGGAAACTCCAGCTTGTGTTGGAACAGCTGGCAGTAATGAACCAGAACCGTTTTGGAAGAAAGACGGAACAGATGCCTGTACCAGAGCAGCTGGCATTTACAGATGTAGATGGGGAACTGGTACTGTTTAATGAAGCAGAGGTTCTTGCTGCTCTGGATGAAAGGGAAAAAGAAACCACTGTAAAAAAACGTCCAGTAAAGAAAAAAGGAAAACGAGAAGAAGACCTTTCCGGGATACCGGTGGTAAAAGTAGAACACTATCTGACAGAGAAAGAACTGGAGGATCTATTTGGAAAGGCGGGCTGGAAACAGCTGCCTGATGAGATATACAAACGGTACCGTTTTATCCCTGCAAAAGTAGAAGTAGAGGAACATCATGTTGGAGTTTATGCCAGCAAAGAGGGAGATACGATGAAAAAAGCCCCACATCCAGCCTGTCTGCTGAGAGGAAGTCTTGTATCCCCATCTCTTGAGGCGGCCGTACTCAACGGAAAATACATCAACGCAGTTCCATTTGCCCGTCTGGAAAAAGAGTTCGGGCGATATGGACTTGCCATCACCCGTCAGAACATGGCGAACTGGACAATCGAATGTGCAGACCGGTATCTTGCCGTATTTTATGATTATCTTCATAAGTATATCTACAAGAGTCCTGTTATCCATGCAGATGAGACTCATGTTCTGGTAAGAAAAGATGGAAGGGAAGCCGGGAGCAAGAGTTATATGTGGGTCTACCGAACGGGAGAGAAAGAAAAAAAGGCAGTGATCCTTTATGAATACCAGAAGACGCGAAAAGCAGACCATCCGGAAAGATTCTTAAAAGATTATAAAGGGATCTGTGTAACAGATGGCTATCAGGTATATCACAAACTGGGAGAAGAAAAAGAGGGTCTGACGATAGCCGGATGCTGGGCACATGCAAGACGAAGATATGACGAAGCTGTAAAAGCCCTTCCGTCAAAGAGTCGAAAAAGCAGTATTGCATGGCAGGCACTGGAACAGATTCAGATGATATACCATGTAGATAATACATTAAAGGAGTTAAAACCTGAAGAACGAAAAAAACGCCGACAGAGTAGTGTGAAACCACTGGTGGAGGCCTATTTTGCGTGGGTAAAAGAGAAAAAAGCAGATGGAAGGATCTCAGAAAAGAGCAAGGCAGGAAGAGGATTGAGTTATTCAATCAATCAGGAAAAATATTTAAAAGTATTTCTGGAAGATGGAAATGTGCCGATGGACAATAATGCGGCGGAAAGAGCAATCAAGAATTTCTGCATCGGCCGGAAAAACTGGCTGATTATAGATACGATACGGGGAGCACAGTCCAGTGCCATCATTTATAGTATTGCAGAAACAGCAAAGGCAAACAACCTGAAACCATATGAGTATTTTGAATATTTACTGGAAGAAATATCACAGCACATGGAAGATACAGACTTGAGCTTCTGTGAAAATCTGTTACCGTGGTCAACAAGTCTTCCTGAAAAGTGCAGAAAGCCAGAGAAAAAATAAGACCGCCAAAAGGCGGTCAAAATTTAGTCAAGGTACTCGCTATCTGCCACTTACGATTTTAAAATGACATTATATGAATAGTTTGCTGAATATACCAGTGGTAATGATGTCTTTGAAAATGATGATGACAAAGAATCAGTGCTTGCAGTCGTTAATCTATATGCAGACCATCCTGAACTGGGGATTAAAACAATCAACCATTCATCAAATCGACACTGTGATCTCTATATTCACGAATATATAAGACAGCGGCATCATGAGTTGGACAGTTGTCGATAAAATAGAAGTTTTATAATAAATACCCGCCCGGCGACGGAATCCGCCGGAGAAAGAAGGAAAATATGACAGCAGAAGAAAGAAACAAGTACATAGAGTTTATGTACGATTATAAAAATGAATATAATTGTGAAAATTGCCCGGAGAACAGAGGCGATTTTCCACATGACAAATTACCTTGCGGACAACAAAATTGCTGGGTAACCTGCCATTGTAAGGAGATGTAAATAAGGAGATGTAAATATTATTACCGCCCGGCGGCAGAATCCGCCGGAGAAAGAAAGACGATAATGATGGAAAGAATAGAAAAAGAGTACAGATAGGATTAAAAATACACAGGGAGAAAGATTATGAGTAGTAATAAGATTTTACCAGAAGAAATTGTAAACATAATAGAAAATGAAGGTTTTTCTTGCAATGGAAAAATCTCCAAACAAAGCGGAGAATATTATGTAGAAATTTTTCAGGGAACTCCTCTCGGGGAGGACTGGAATGAAACAATTTGGTTTGACGGTTCTAAAGAAAGTTTTATTGAAGCAAAAACGGCTGTCCTAGCAGCATTGAAGCCTTGGTGGAAGATGCAAAGTGGAAGGAAGAACAAATTGAGAAGTTAGCAGATGCTTTGGAAGGGCTCAATCGTTCAGTATCTACTGAGAAAAAAGCGATTTTGCGTATCGTTGTAAATTATGCAGGAACACAGTTTTTTACAAAAGAAGAGGACGGCTATTTTAAACAGCATGAATCGTTAGAAACTGCCAGAGACTACATCATCCATGAATATGGAGCAGATGTAGAAATCGAGACAGAAACTGATATAAGATTCACTTATTGATGAAAGGAGAAAAAATGCATTTACAAAAAGATATTATGAATATTTTGGATAAAACTGGTTTCAATTGTGTTGAACCAACAAGTGAAAAAGGGAAATATAATATTTACATTAATAGCCGCACTCCATTCAACAGTGATTTTGGGTTTTATGTAGTATATGATGGCTCTTTCCAAAGTTTTAAAAAAGCTGTAAGTAAGATTTGTTATGCTTTTGACATTGATAAAGATGCAGAGAAACGGATTCCGATAAGAGAATCTGCCAGCATTCAGACAGTTTTGGATGAATCTAAGTGGAAAAAAGAAAAATTAGATGAGTTGTTAGCTGCATTTAAAACATATATAATGGAAGCAACTTTTACATTTACTGTATCAAAGTTAGCAGGGTATATTGTTGATTCAATATGTAAAAAGTATATTACAGAGTATGATTTTACGGTTTTAGATGATGCAGAACCTCAAATATCCAGTTGGTATGGCATAAAAAATATTAATACTGGGTTTAATAGTTCTTGTATTGAACTGTTTGCTGACTATTATGGTGGCGGTTGCGGAGTTTATAATCGAATTGATGAGGAAATGGACAGGGAAGAAAGAGTAGATATTATAGAAAAGATGATATTGCAGGTTATGGAACAAGAAGTATGTGATAAAGACACAAAACTTCTAGTCCAGCTTTCATATTAAATTTATAAAGGTAATTATGGTATATATTTTAGTAAGCCTCGATATAAATCGGGGCTTTTTCTAATCATCGTTTTTGAAGAAATTTCTTTTTTGTTATATTTTTGAAACTATCATTCTATTGTTGAAGCAAATCTAATGAAGGAAGGAGGATAATATTACATCATTGTTTCACAGAACGATAAGACAGTTGCTATTTTGTGGTAACTATAGATTAAAAAAGAAAAGAAGGAATATTTTATGAAAAGAAAAACAAAAAGAAGATATTGTTATTTATTAGAAAGAAAAACAGATGGAAAGCATTTTTGTGCGTTTGGAAATTTTAAGGCTACTAGCTATGGACAACATCCATGCGTTTTATTCGATCTTTTACCCGAAACATATATAGGTTATTCCTGTCAACAAACACCGTTTGGCATGGCTAGAAACATATCTAGCGATTTACGTTGCGATGGTATCTATAAAAAACAATACAACATTTTACAGCAGCAAGTAATCTAATTAGAAATATTTATTAATAGGAGGAAAAAAATGGGAGTAGCAATGAAAGTATTTGCTTATTATAAACCTGAACAAATCAATATCAATGAGTTATATGAACAGATCAAAGAATCCTTTATAACAGCATTTAAAGGAGAAATAGAGATTGTAAAAAATTATTCTTCATGTTTTAAAAATACAATCATAGGAAAAGAAAATCCAGATAAAATTATATCTGCTGTTCAAAAATGGAATGAGGATATTGAACAAAAAGTCGTAAAATCCCTTGAAGCTTTAGAAAAGAAAGCTTCTGATTATGGTTGCAAAAACTTATCTGAATATTTTAATTGCTCTTTTCATATCAAAGAACGCTCGTCATATTCTTGGGATTTGTGGTCCTCGTTAAGGAGTATGGATGATATTTTGGGATATGGTACAGATTGCGCCGTATATGATGAGAATGGAAACTGGACAGTAATGATGCCAGAGGTAATAAAAAAAGAGGCTCTTTCTCATCCTGAAAATTTCGTTATTTTACAATTAATATATGATTAGGAGGATAGTAAATGCAAAAGAATAAATTAGCAATGTGTAAAAGGATATTTAAAGACTTTCAGACAAAAAAATAGTGGATGATGAAAAAATTTTGATCATCGACTGGAAAAACAAAGATGGTTCCGGTGAATATGCGATACGTTACACCCTAGATATGGAAAAAGGAAATTTCATTATTACAGGTGACGTAGGATATTGTATCGCGAGCTGGTATAACCACTTAACGCCAGACAATCTTTGCAAGTTTTTAAATAATATAGGATATTTTAAAGAAAAGATTAATTGTTGGACTGAATCTTATACATACCGCTATAAAGATATCAAAGATGATCTTTTTGTACTTAAAGATGATTTACTGAATGATACTGATTTTTCGGAAGAAGAAATCGATGAGGATATCGAAGAAATATTATCCATGGCTGAATATATTGAAAAAGGTATGGCTTCTTATCCAGATTTAATTGATATTTATACAAAATATTATTCTGATTGGTGGGATTCTGGATTCAGTACACTCGGTCGCAGGATTTCAGATCGAATTTATCTATGGGCCGCAGGATTTCAAATGGCATGGAAACAACTTTCTGAAAATATTAATAAGTGATTTTACTTTCTAATTTTAGTCCAATAAAAAACAATTTTGATGTAATAGAGAAGCCATTGTTTCATAAACAATGGCTTTTTATTCTTCTTCAAAACTATCATCCTATTATCGAAACAAATTCGATGAAGAAAGGAGGATAACATTACATCATCACGTTTCAAAAGTTGTTATTTTTTATATCGACTAGGGACTAAAACAAAGTTAACAGGAGGAATAACTATGATAATCGATCTTACATATTCATGCAAAATGGGATGCAGTCATTGTATGTCAGACTGTAAACCTGAAGGGAAAAATATGTCCATCCAAGTGTTAAAGGATTCGCTTGATTTTCTAAAAAAATATCAAATTCCCACATGGTATTTCTCGGGAGGAGAGATTTTTGAACATCCAGATATTTTAAAAATACTTGAAATTATTGAAACAGAATGGATGAAAGAATCTTTTCGATTCCCTTTAGCCTTAATAACAAATGGGCGAGAACTTGTCAGAAATAAGAAAATTTATGATTATATATATAATCTTATCAAAAGACATGGAAAAAAATACATTTATATTCAAGTAACGGATGACTCTAGGTTTTATCCAGATAAATTAACAGAAAAGGAGCGATATTGGCTTAGTAAAATCGCTTCTGTGATAGAAGGAGTGCCAGGTGACCCAAAAGATAAAAACAAATGTTTATATCCACAAGGCCGAGCTTTACATAATTACTCGGAAAAGAACTGGTATACAGTTGGACCCAAATGTATAAATCCTATATTAATGATAAAACAAGACATGGGAATCTCTAAAATGGTAATGACAATGCTCATGAAAGGGAAAATGTGTGTTCCGGTTATCGCTCCAGACGGCTCTATTAAGTTAGGCGAATCTGCACTTTGTCCAGCTGTGGCATCCATATATGACACTGAAGATGTGATCATCGACAAAATAAAGAATTTCCATTGCAGGCAATGCAAGATTGCATGGGAAAAATTAAAGGAAAATAGTCCAGAGACGTATTTTATACTAAATTGCTTTTAACAAAAAAACAAGAATTCCCCTACCTCTTTAGACTACGGGATGAATTGTAAAATTCGTGTAACGTCAGTGGTTGGCGGAGAAACGGTATCCCCCCACTGACATGAAGTTAATCCCTGCCGGAAGAAATACCGGCATTCAGCCTCTGTATAAAGGATACCGGCTGTGGATTAAAACAAAGTTCTGGTTCATAAAAAAAAGACAGAAGGAATCCTTCTGTCTTATGTTGCTATTCTTTTGGTTTTCCAATTTTTTCACTTGCTTCTTTCTGAAAATACTGTTCAGAGATTATTCTATTGGCATTCTAAAATTCCTTTGCTAATTGTCTATGATATGTCCTTAATGCTTCTTGAAAAGTAAGTCCTATATTTTTTGCTTGGTTAAATTTATCTCTCATTTCTTTTCGAAATTCTCCCCTTTCACTTGAAGAGTATGCATTTTTGTTTTCTTCATAAAAAATATAATATCGCTCCATTGTTTCCATGCACTTATGCAGAACCATAGAAAGGTAACCTTCCGGATTTTTTTCTTGTAGCATGAACCATGGATTATATTTAAGGGTTTTGTATAATAAAAAAGAGTCATCTTTTCCTTCTTTTCCGAAGATGATATCGTATTTTCTATCATCAGGCTTATTTTCTTGAATAGCATAATATAATTTGATTCTTTTTGTTGGGTATAATCCAATCAATTCTCTTTCTTCTTTTGTTAGGTTGGGTAGCCAAAATTGTTTTTTATCTGGTTGTTTCTCAAATCTTGACAGAGAACCAGATAGATTTGCTAACTGGCATAGAGCGTCATAATACCCATATCCATTTAATCGAAGTAAATCAATTGTGTCAAAAGATTTATTACAAACAAAACAATGAGCCGTATTTGTATTTTCGTAAATAAAACAAGAGCCATAGTGTTGATCGTTATGATTCAAATGGTCCGGGCATAAAATTGATTTTCTACAACCTGTATTTTGATATTCTATCCCTAAAAAATCACATACATTGTAAATGGAAACTTCCTCTAGTAATTCTCTTTTGTCCTCGTCATTAAATAGCAGCATTTTAAAACTCCTCTCTTCTTTATTCTTTTTCTCTTATAAAGAATGATATTTTGAGACAAAAGATAAAAATTATCAAACACATGCAGAAAACCGCAGCCAACCCTAGTTGCCTGCGGATGTTTTGTTAAAATCTATTATACTGTTAGTAAGAAATGAAGCCTCCACGCCCATGCGGTGCATAACTCCTATGGACGTGGTACTCTGCCTAAATTGATAGAAAAGAGAGCGGTTATATGTGCGCATCACTTGGTTGTTTCTTCTGTTTCTTGCATTCGGTTTTGAATATTATCATTTGTGGCTGCAAAAAAGCAGATGCGGTCAAATTTTTTAGAATCAAATCCTAATCCTTTAAAATCGAAATAGGAATAAGAAACCAAATCTCCGTCATTATTCATAATTTTTTTTGCCGTTTCTGTTATCTTTAATGTTCCAATTGGTTCAAGCGTGTCTGCATCAGCAATTAAGAGATCTCCTTCGTAGGTATATCCATAGATGATTCCAATATATTCTCCTTTACTTGGTTTATATAGAGATACTTCTACGCAGCTTCCTTTTTTTATTGTTTCACGAACATATTGTAAGTTAGATAAAGAATTTGTGTTCATTGTATATCGGGAAGCATCCTCTTTATCATATTCAATCTTAATAATGTCGGTTGATGTAGATTCTCTTGTATCTGGTTCGATGTCCATTCTACATTTTGCCTGTGCAGAGATGAATCCTTTAGAAGGAAGAACTGTTGCCAAAATAGAAGAAAATTTATTCTTGTTAAGATAAATATGTTTTCCAAATATGTTCAAATCTATAATACGCGGCAATTTTTTATCATGCACCTCGATAGTGTCATATGGCTCTATCCGATATACATTTTCATCTGCCCGGTATGCTAAAGGAGTTCTTATTCCATCTTTCAAACGGTAATAATATTTCCCGGAAGAATTTGGGAACTGTGCATATCCAGAAAATTTACTAAACCGATATCCACGAGTTGTCTCTACGACACTTCCGTATGCTTTTGAAGTATAATTATCGGCCCATAAAATAACATTTCCAATCTTATATGGAGAACTTACTTTTTTCCCTTTCTTTTCATCTTCGGTTTTTTGTTTATCTATAAGGTAACCGATATCCGCCTTGTTCGGATTAGTTTTTGTAATATAAATCTCGCAGTAATCCGTTAGTCCATCTTGATCACTATCAAGGAACCAACAGTTAGTATTCTGATTCTGCTCCTCTCCATTATCAATTCCATCACTATCAAAATCAGCTGCTGAATTTTCCTTCATTGCATCCGTACTCCTTTTTACGGCAGAGACATCAAGACTGACAGCTAATTTATTCTCTTCTGAGGAAGAAGTTCCTTTCATAAAGAACTGAGGAATGTAAATAAAGAGAGCAACCGCGGAAGCAATGATGATTACTTTTTTAATCTTTTTTTGCCGCTCCTTTTTTCCTGGAATGATCACATTCCCATCAACTCCAAAAGTGGGAATCTCTTTTTGATCACTTTTTGTCTTCTTCTGGTTTTTTTTAATCGTTTGGTTTATCCTGTTCATAAAAATCCTCCTTTTTTTCTTCTTATAGTAGTATGATAGAATGTAAAATCAGAAACTATTTCTGTACAAATTTATTTTATCTCTAAAAAAATCATTATATATGTATGTAACAGAACAATGATGCATGGAGGAAAAATCTATGAGTCATGACGATCTAAAGAGGAAATTTAGGGAGGAAAAAAAATGAATGTGTCAAATATTAGTGGAAATTTAGCAAAAGATCCGGAGATAAGACAGACCGGAACAGGTGGAGAATGTTTAAACCTTTATGTAGCAGTAAAAAGGCCTTTTGCCCATGGAGATATAGTAGATTATTTTCATTGTATTTCTTATGATGAGAAAGATATTCTGTATGCGAGAAAATTTTTAAAAAAAGGAAGCTGCATGGTCATAAATGGGTATATTAGTTTCAAAAAAGAAACAAAATTAGGGAAATATGCTTATTCCACACGATTAAATATTATTTCAATGGAGGGAGTAGCTCGTTTAAAAGAAAACGCAGTAAGAGAAATACCAGTACAAGAACAAGATACTACTGTTTTCCCTGAAGAAAAAACTGCTATTAAAGAAAATATGCCAAAACAAACACTGGAAGAGAGTTTTGACGTAATGGATTGCACACAACTGGGAACAGAACTTCCGTTATGACAATCATAGATATTGTTATTTTAAGGAGCTTTTATAGCTCCTTTTCTTTTTTGTAAAAATTTTATACATAAAAATAGACAATATTGGAATTCTTTCATACTATCTTTAAGAAACATCATTAAGAAAGGAGATTAAAATAATTATGAGAAGAAAAATATTAGGCATTGCATTGATTCTCTTGGCTGGCCTTTGTTTGTGTCTTAGCTTAAATCAAGCAGATAAATACCGCCAAGCAGAAAAAACTTATGATGATATTCTTGAGAAATATACAAAAGAAAAGAAAGTTTCAAAGAAAAAACAAGATTTTGTGGTAGATTGGAAGAAATTATGGAAAACGAATAAAGATGTTGTTGGGTGGATCAAAATGGATTCAGGTGCAGACTATCCAATTCTTCATGGAGATTCTAATGAAGAATATTTGCATACTGATCTTTATGGAGATTATAATATTAATGGCAGTATTTTTGTCAATGCAGATAATTCCAGAGATTGGAGTGATCCAAACACGATTATTTATGGTCACAGAATGAATAATGGCAGTATGTTTGGCAGTAATAAAAAATATATGGAAAAGGACTATCTCAAAAAGCATCCTGATTTTTCCATCTACCGTCCTGATGGATGTTATGTTTATAAAATATTTAACGTCATGGTTGTTGAAGACGGAACATATCCATATACATATCAATTTCCTGATAAAAAGAGCTATATTGAATATCTCTCTAAAGTAAAACAATATTCTTATTATGATAGTGGAATTACAGTTCCTGATGCCAGACAAATTGTTACGCTTTCTACCTGTACTTATATCAATCATGTAAAAAAAAGGCTTGTTATTCAAGGTTATATTCGACAGATACGGGAATATAAAGGTATGGTACAAAAAAGGAAAATAAATATATTAGAAGATAATGCATTTTCAAAAACAGAAATGGAGGATACCAATGATAAAGAAATTGATTAAAAATGTTATATATGCAATAATATTTGTTTGCATTATAGGAGCATTCTGTATTTTTTCTACGACTTTTGTTTCTCAGCGTGTAGACGTAAATGGAAATTCGATGAATCCGACTTTATTTAATAATGACAGTTTGTGGCTTAATAAACTAACCTATCATTTTCAAAATCCAAAAAGATTCGATATTGTTGTGATTGATACGGATCTTAATGGGGGCGAATATATTATAAAAAGAATAATAGGGCTTCCTGGAGATACCATTCAAATAAAAAATCAAAAAGTTTACATTAATGGAAAAAGGCTTCAAACAGATATATATGGAAAAGAGCCGATTGAAGATGCCGGAACAGCTGCAAATTTAATGGTATTAGGAAAGAATGAATATTTTGTATTAGGAGATAATCGGAATGATAGTGATGACTCTAGATTTCCAGAAGTTGGAGTTATAAAAAAGAATAGAATAATCGGAAAAACGTCGTTTCGGCTCTTGCCAATAAAAAATATAGGAAAATTGGACTAAAAATAAGGCAGTTACTGTTGTTGTAACTGTCTTATTTTTTTTAATGAGCATCTGCATCATAGTCATTATCTGTTTGTTAACACATTCCTCTTTGCTCAAGTAGTGTTTTCAATCTTGTCCTTCGATTTCCTGCCTGTATCGTCTTAATAGCTGTTTCTAAGGCTGTACCTTCATTAATGATGATGCATTGTTTTTTTGCTCTTGTGATGGCAGTATACAAGAGGTTCCTCACCAACATGATTTTGGGCTTCATAGGCATAACAACAATGACAATTGGAAATTCACTTCCCTGCGACTTATGTATTGTCATTCCATATGCAAGGCGGATATCTTCCATCATATCTCTTGTAAGAACATATTCTTTCTCGCGTATTTCAACATGTAACTGTTTGTTCTTATCAATAGATCTTATAATTCCAATATCTCCATTATAATAATCCGCCTCGTAATTATTTTTGGTCATGATGATCTTATCATTAACTTTATAGCATCCTTTTCCATAAAAGATTTTGTCTTTGGATGTATTCAAACACTCTTGTAAAATAGTATTTTGGTTTACCACACCCGAGATTCCTTCCCTGCTTGGGCACAGTATTTGAATTTTAAATGGATCTTTGGGATCATAGTATTTTTTCATAATTCCCTTTACTTTCTCCATGCTTTCTGTTTCAGTTTTTGTTTGTATGATCTGAAAATCTTTTCCTGTTACAAGAGAAGTTCTTCCCTCATTAATCCTTTTAGAGTTATCAATAATTGGAGAACCGCCTTTTTGTCTAAATACATCTGTCAACATGCATTTAGGAATAAACTTGTCGTTAATATCTAATAAATCATGAAGAACAGCACCCGGACCGACAGATTCTAACTGATGAATGTCTCCTACAAGAACAAGTGTTGCTCCAGTTTTTATAGCATCAATGAGCATGGAAAATAATGAAATATCCAGCATTGACACTTCGTCTACGACAATCAAATCTGCATCAATCGGATCGGAAGCATCCTTGAAGTTTGCATCTTCCCCGTAGGGGGTATAATTCAATAGTCTATGTACAGTGCAAGCTGGCATTTCTGTAGATTCAGCCATTCTTTGAGCTGCCCGGCCTGTAGGTGCGCAGAGCTTTACAACATCTTTTGGATGCATTTCCTGATAGGCTAAAATAATTCCTTTAATTGTAGTTGTTTTGCCTGTACCTGGACCTCCTGTTAATATTTTTATCCCTTTTGATTCTAATATCTTAGGAAAAGCCTCTCTCTGTTGTTTTCCGTAGGACATTCCACAAGCCTTTTCAGACTTTCTTATCAATCTTGCATCAAAAGGAATTTTTTCTCTGTTAGATGTCAGCCGGATAATATTTTCTACAGCATTATTTTCAGCATCATAAATTTTTCGATTATATACAATACTGTTTTTCTTATTACTTTTACAAAATAATTCTCTTGTCTGATAGAATACTGATAATACAGAAGTAAGTTCTATATTATTACTGTCATCTCCTGTACGTATAATTGTTCGGTTTACAGCCTTTGCAAAGTCATTAAGAGAAGTCCATGTATGTCCATTATTTTCTATTCTCCGAGTTGTTTCAAACGCGGCGAATTTTAGGCGCGAAGCATCAAGTGGAGCATATTTTCCTAAATGTCTCATGATCTTGTCACATTCATCCAAATGCAGACCGATTCGATAGCCTGTCTTATAAGGATCATTTATTAGCTGTTTAAAAGCTTCGTTTCCATAGTATTTTACACACTTAGCTGCATATGGAAATGAAATATTTGCTTTCGATAAAATACGAAAGACTTTTTCTTCCATTTTTGTTTTCATTATCACTGCAATTATATTTTTTGCTGTTTCTTTGTTTACCCCACATACCTCCTTCAAGATTGCTGCGGCGTTCTCCTGTTCTGCAAATTGGATGATGTTTAGCTGTTTAGTATCCCTTAAATATGTTATTAAAGCCATAGATTGTTGATAACTTAATTCAGGAAAATTTCCTGAATTAAAATAATTTGACAATGTCATTTCATCATGACTTTCCATTCTTACGTCATTCAATTTAAATATCCAGCGTTCTTTTTCTCTTGTAAAACCGCCATAAATAATAAGTGGTGTTCCTTTCGAAAAAAAAGGAGTAGGACATTTCGTTGCATCACAGATGATATACCTCCAGGTAATATCTTTTTTTGTCCGCGCATCTCTCTTTACAACAATCCTGTCAGCAACTGCATCTCCCATGAGAAAAGAATGTGATGTACAAATTTTAAATATACCCTCTCCTGTTTTTTCGTTATGGAAGATATAATTTGCAAAATAGCCCTCAAAAGACCATTGACACAAATTGCTCATATCTTTTTCTCCTTTCATCTCTAAATACTTTGTCATTATTAGAATGACTGATGAGAAAAAAAACAAAACCCGTTAGTATATCTAACGGGTTAAATAGTCATTTTTCAGTCTTAGTCAGCTTTTTCTTCTGTTTTTCGACCATTATTTTCTTTTTTTACGGGATTCGGATCAAGAGCCATATCTCTTGCAACAAGAGACTGTACAATTTTTCTCTGTTCTCTCATATTTTTGGTCTGGATAAGTCCTGCAGCTGCAATGACATCTCCAGGCTTTAAAGTTTTAGCAAGTTCTGCCTGCCTCTTAAAACATGATATATTTACTCTGTCTCTGTTTTTGCTTCGTTCACATAACACAGTAACAATCGCTGTTTCATCATTAATCTCATAAGTATGTACAACCTCGCCTGTTACAAATGCTCCATTTTCATCTCTCATATGCCCACCATCATATTCAGACATATGATCTGATGTAAGATTAAGGTAACGACTTAACTCTCTCTTAGACATTTCAATAGAGTCTCCGATCAGAAGCTGCTGATAACCGTTTGTTGGCTGCCTGTTTTCATCCAGCTTTCTTCTTAAAGAAGCATGTCCTGTAACAAGTACTCTGTTTCCTCTTTCAAATTTTGCAGCGATTGCTGCTGATTCTCCATAAAATCTGAACATTGGATAATCTTTTCTTGGTCCGCTATCAGTGACAATACGTATATTCACAAATGGAACTCCTGCTCCAGTCTCTCCAGAGCGAATAAACACGATTGTTCCACGAACGCGTAAATCATTCCGTGATCTGAATGCCATACAAAATCCTCCTTTTACTATACAATTTAATTTTTTGATTTATAGCCGATATTTTAACGGAAACTAATATGCCGGTTTGATTCCGGCGTTCCTTAATTTTGTATCAGCAGGGATACGACATCTTCCCATTGCTGCCGTTATCTTTTGCAGTTTATTTCGTTACTTAACTTATATTCTATTTAAGAGTAACGAAATTGACAAATGCTGATCTTTTTAACATCTACTGAGGTGATTTTCTATGTTATTGTACTGGATCAAACATTCTTAATATTAGTATGAAAGAATCAGAAAAAAATAAGCCGACTCTTATCGAGCCGGCCTAATAGTTACATATGGATAATCTGAAACGACTTATCATTTAATGTTCGTTCAACATCTGCATGATCTACTCCCCCGAGAAAGACCTGTTCTATTTTTTTATCTTCCTCCAAAAGGCTTAATAATGCGTTTAGATATTCTGTGTCTAGCCGATCTAAATTATCTATAAGGAATAGATGGCACTTTGTAGCTTCACCTATCATCGTCATGAGAATATACGCAACACATACAAATTCCCCTGTAGATACCTCTTTCATATCCACAAAAGGCTTTCCTTTTCCTGGAGAAACCTGAATAGTTATACCATTGTCAGATAAAAAATGAATTTGAAAGCCTTCTCTAAGTAAAGAAGCTTTTTCATTACACTTCTTTTCAAAAAATCGTAAAGTTCTTTGAAGAATAAGTGCAGGAATTCCTATTTTTGAATCCAATACTTTGACTGCAAACTGTGCCAAATCATACTTGTCTTTTATCTTTGCTAATTCTTTTTTATTTTGTTGTACTTTTTCATATCTTGAAAGAATACTCAGCAGGTCTAAAAGCTCTTTTTTCTTAGCTTCAAGATGTGCTTTTTCAACCTTCTGAGGTTCTGGAAGGATTTCTGGGACAATAAATTTCGAAATGTTATTTTCTAAAGTTGTTTTTTGCTCATAGCGATATACTTCTTTTTGGTAATTTGAAATAATATCATCCCTTTTGCGTACCTGATCTTCGCATTTCGCTAAAAACTCTTTGTTTGAAGCTAATGCATTTTCATTTTTCTGAATCAATGATAGCAGTTCTTCTTTCAACTGAGATTTGTCAGTAGTACATATTAATTTTTCTGAAATAGGGCATATAGGTTTATCCAGATTGTCCAAGGTTCTTTTTAACAAATCTAAAGTAGAATTTATTGTGCCGATATATTCATTTGTCCTTTTAATATGAACTTGAAATAATTTTCTATCCGCTTCTGCCTGAGTTTTTGTTTCTTCTTTAGGTTTTTTACATGAAGAATAAGTATCTAATTCTTTTTTCATCTCATCAAGTCGTTTTATTGCTAGGTCATGTTGTTTTTTTGAAGATGTATATTCCTTTAAACGTTTCGAATACTCTTTTTCAGCAGCTTCTACTTGTGAAATGTTGTTAAGTTCTTTTTCGATATCTTCTCTTGTTTTAGCTGGAACCGTTTCATTAAAAGTACATCTAGGTAGCATCTCATTATACTTTCTTTTCAATTCCTGTCTGACTGTATATGCAGTATTATACCCATTTGCTAAATCATTAAAATTGAAAATTTCCTGTTTTTTAAGAATCTCTTCCATTAGATATTTTTCTTTTTTTTCAGTAAGATCTTTATCTAGTTGGGCAACAAGTTCCACAACAGTTTCAGCTTTCGCTCTTAACGGAAGAATTGTCATAAAAAAATTATTTAAATCTTTCGAAGATAATCCAGCAAACCAATCTACAGAACATAGACTTTCAATCCAACAAGGATTCATATTTCTTGCTGTCAGAAATTCATCAAGACTCCTTTTAGTGGAACTTTTCCCATTACATTTAGAGATATTTTCCGAAGTTCTCCTTATGCGTTCGATTGTAGAGTTATCAGAAAAACGTAAAACTACACTAGCTTCCCGGCATCCTTTTCGGATAACTTCTTTTCCAGCTTTACCTGTAAGCGCAAAGCGGATTGCATCAAGTAAGGATGATTTTCCGCTGCCACATTTTCCTATGATAGCATTTAATTTTTTCGCATTTAACTGCAGATCTTCGATCCCTTTAAAATTTCTGATAGAGATAGTTGTAATTGTACTATTATCCATAATTCTTATTCTCCTCTCATCATTAAAACTGTATTTACATAAGTAGTATGCAAGTTCACAATCTATAATAAAAAAAACTTCTACAGAAAAATTGATTCGTTTTCAATTCTGTCATACTATTAGTGACCAAGTAATCTGACTAATAAAACGGGGCGTACCCCCAAGGAGGTTTTTTATGAACACAAATGATTTTAAAACAAGAACAGAGATTATTGAAGAACAGTCAACTTGTCCGGAAGGATACTGGGTACTCGGATTAGATACCGGATATTCTTCGGTAAAAGGAAAGTCGCCAAATAAAAGATTTGCATTCCCATATTACGCAAAGAAGGTTCCGGAAGGACGTGCTTTTTTAAGAGAAGCTGAGGATTCAGATATCCGTTATCGTGATGAAACCGGAGAATGGGTCGTTGGCAAACTAGCTTATGACGAAGTTAATGCAAAAGAAATTGTAGACAGTGAGCAGGAATTAACCGGAAGACACCGCTTTTTTACTGATATCTTTCGTGTAACTACACGCACAGGTATTGCTTTAGGGCTCATGCCAAATAAATATGGTTTCTGTGAAGATAAACACATTATGATTGAAGCAGGACTGCCTCCAAAATATATTAACGATGCAGTAGATTTAAGAGAAGCACTTTGTGGTAAGCATGATTTTGAAGTAAAAGTTGGAGCCGGAAATTGGATAAAGTATTCTATCGAATTAAAAGAAAACGATATTCAGGTTATGCCACAGCCATTAGGTTCTTTAGTTTCTGCATCAACAAATGCTAACGGAAGACAGTTAAAGACAGCAATCCAGTATTGGAGCGGAAATGTCATCGTATTTGATCCAGGATATGGTACATTAGATACTTATATCGTAAAACGAGGTCAGGTTATTGGTAAAGGAGAGACTTTTCCAGAATATGGAATGCATGAAGTTTTTGCTCGTACATGCAGAGATATCGAAAAAGAATTCGGTCTTTCTATTGAAGTTCCTGAACTCCAGAACTGTTTAGAATCTGGAGAAGTGAAAGTGATTGTTAGCCGCCGTCCTTTAAAAACAAGAAAATATTCATTCAAAGACATTCTTGAAAAGAACTGTGTTGAAGTGTGTAAAGAAGTTATTGAAAGACTGAGCTCTATCTACAATTATTTTGTAGATTATGATTACATTATTGCTACCGGTGGTACCTTTGAAGCATGGAAAGATGTTTTCATCAATGCGTTTAAAGATGTAGAAGATCTCAGGGTCATCCCGGCTAATATCAACAACGTATCTGTGTCCACTGTTTATTCCAATGTAAACGGTTATTACTACTATCTATCCAATATGCTTGGCCGTAGCAAGACAGCATAAGAGGTAAGGGAGGGGATAGCATATGATGGTAAAGATAGGATTATACTGGCAGCACGATTTAGACCTTGTTGCTCTTTATATGCATCCTGACTTTGAATTTACAAAATGGATGAAGTTAATGGTTCTTTATCTTTCAGACCATAACATTATCAATAATAAAGACTTTCAAGAGAAGTACGAGAATCTTTTTGGAAAAGCTACAGGCGAATATCATAATGTAGCACAAGAGGGATTTCATATCCCTCTTCCTTCTTCTGTTCCTTACCATCTAAATCTTTCAGATAGTTTTGCTCATTTTTATCTGAATCCAGCAAATAAAATGGAAGAAAAGGCTATAAAATATCTTCTTGGCTTTCGATATGGTTCGCGAAGTAATGGTCTAAAAGTGTTGTTTCGTTCTTTCCTTGATGGAGTCTATATGGAGCCATACTTTAATGAAGTTATGTTTTCCTCTTTATCAAGAAGAAAAAGGAATACAACATCTAAAGCCTCAAAGACTACTCTTTCATCAAAAAAGACCAAACAAAAAAAAGTAATTGCTACTGGAAATAATTTGAACAACACTACACATGCAGAAGATGATTCTTTAGATAAAACTTCAAAAACGTATCCTTCAGAAAGTTCTTCTGTATCCGTGAAAGGTGTTGTTCCTTCCGATACGTCTTCTGTATCTATAAAAGAGGAAAAAAAGGATGCTACCGAGCCATTTAACAAAGAAACAATAGAGTCTATTCCTGAAAATACTATCTCAGAAACGCTATCAAAAGAAGCGGATGAAGAATTGGATGATAGTGGATTTGATATGTTTGGAGCTGTTAGTAAATTAATGGGTGGAGGATTTTAACAGAAAATCTTTTTCATAAAGCCTGTCCAACTTTTTAAGCCGTGGGATAAATTGTGGAATTCATGTAACGTCAGTGGAAGGCGGAAAAACGGTATCCTCACTGACATGAAGTGAAACATTTCCGGAGGAAACAACGGCATTCAGCCTTTGTATAAAGGATGCCAGCTAGGGATTGAAACAAAAGGAAGGATATCTCAAATGAGAAAATATAATTATGCATATACCATAACCATACAGCTGTTATATAAAGATCGTCCGGTCTTCCAGCCGGTTAATCTAATAAAAGACCATAACGTATTGATACAGATGTTACAGTGTTATCTTCGAATGGGGGATTGCTATTCTCTGCTGTTATAAAGGCAAGAATGTAGCATAAAATAATGCTGCTAATCCAATGTTAAAGCAGAAGGAGAATTATAATTTTATGAAAAGAAAAATTACAAAATATGACAAAACGGAAGTTTATAAAAAAGAAATTGCTCCTATAATATCTGATTTAAAAGTCGCTTGTACTTTTGCAGGTCTTCCAATGTTTGTTACTGTTGCTATTAAAAATGACGATAAAACAGGAACAACATATGAAAGCAATATTGTGCAAGCAAGTACAGGATACAAAATGGCTGACCCATGTATTAATACAATTTTAATGCATATGAATGGATTTCCAGTTGATTATCCTGATTATATTAAAGAAGATATTAGGGAGCTTCGAGATTATCTGGATGAAATTGAAAAAACAATGAATGAAGGGGATGCTATTGATATTGATTTAAAAGAAAATCGTTTAACAGAAATGAATGAAATTGTGGCAGGAAAAAAGAAAACGGTTGTTCCGGATAAGCTCTTAAAAAAAGATATTCATATTGATGAAAATATATAATAAACTCTGCCAGAATAATAATACCAGTTGAGAATTAATATTGCACGCGAATAGCTACACTGTAAGGTGTGGCTATTTTTTTGTATCGGTATAAATATACAATTTAACGATATAAAACAATTTAACGATTATTATACTTAATCGTTATATGGTTTCATAATTAGCTTTTTATTATTCATACTAAACAAAATTATTTGTACTCAAATAGAACAGTTCAATCTTTACTTTACTATTTAAGCGAGGCGAATCTTCAAAAGCCCTTATAATCAGGCTTTTTCTTCTCTCAATACTGAATACTCGTTCGTTATATTTATATTATAATCATTGCTGCTACATTCGCACAAACAGACAGCAAAAAGTCTGCCGGAAATGTCAGGGTTTGTTCCTTTCTTACAATAGAAATCTCATGTTTTTCCAAAGGAACTCGAAGCATTTCTATAATTTCTCTTTTATATTCTGGAAACTCATCTAAAAAAAGAATTCCATGATGTGCAAGAGAAATCTCTCCCGGCTGCGGAGTCATTCCTCCTCCAAACATTCCTGCCTGTGTAACCGCAAGAGAGGGATTACGGAAGGGTCGTTTCGTAATCAATGAAAAACTGTCTTTTAACAAGCCTTTTGCACTGTATATAATCGTAGTATCTATCATCTCTTCTGTTGTCATCTGTGGCATAATTCCAGAAATACAGGATGCTAACATAGACTTTCCCACTCCCGGCGGACCACCCAACATTAAATTATGATATCCTGCCGCCGCAATCTCCATTGCTCTTTTAGCCATAACCTGTCCTTTTACTTCAGAAAAATCCGTAACAGATATTTTGTCTTCGTCTGCATTTTCTAAAATATCTTTTACAAGTAAATTTAAACTTCGTGTACTTTCCGATATCTCCTGTGATTTTTTGACATCTTGTATCGTACATTCCTTTCCTGAATCTTCTGATATATTCCCTGAATTCTCTAATATTTCTCCTGAGTCATCATTTATAATATACCCATGTTTTAGATAGAAAAAAAGTTCTTCTAAATTCCTACATCCAACTACCTCCATCTGCTCTACAAAAGCAGCCTCTGCCACGTTCTCCTGTGCCACAATACATCTCTTTATTCCTCTTTTAGATGCAGCAACGACAATCGGTAAAACACCAGAAATCGGACAAATCTGCCCATTTAACGATAGCTCACCAACAAAAAGTGTATCTTTTATATAAGTTTCCGGGACAAAATCCATTGCAAGCAAAATCGCTGCCGCAACCCCAATATCAAAAGAAGTCCCACATTTTCGAAAATCTGCCGGAGCAAAATTCACAGAAATCCTCTTCGGCGGCAACAAAACACCGATATTATTCAAAGCAGTACGTACCCGCTCTTTTGACTCCTTCACTTCATTAGACAAGTATCCAATCATATTAAAATTTGGAAGCCCATTACTAATATCTACCTGTATCTTTACAATCTGTCCTTCGATTCCCTGTATCATTGCGCTAAAAACTTCTGCTACCATTGTCTCTGCTCCTTCAACCTGCTATAATAATGTAAAATTTTGTAATCAATTCCTTTATATCACATATTTCCAAAATATGCAATATTTATTTTAGATTTCATATTTTTATTATAAATACTATGAATGAGCAAATACAGAAAAAATGCACAAAATAAGTGCTTCTTGTTTATAGTCCAAACACATTCAGACTAATCAAGCAATGTATGTCTTTATAATGCGGACATAGTTGTGCAATATTTTAAATTTACTCATTTATAGATAAATAGTAATTTTGTCCACTGTCAAAGTCAGCCCACTGGAAAATAAATAAAGCATATTTGTGGCCTCGGAGCAAGGTTTGGATGTTCGCATCCAA
>OFLY01000126.1_pt1 | contig 62967 bp, 71 predicted proteins | sample 1541161 | NCBI WGS metagenome assembly OFLY01 (sample SAMN04209247, study PRJEB22552) | human gut metagenome | biome: gut; material: feces | host: Homo sapiens | place: USA: Oklahoma | reverse complement strand
GTTAAGACACCGCCCTTTCACGGCGGTAACAGGGGTTCAAATCCCCTTGGAGTCATCTTGCGAGCGGGAAAATGAAATTTTCGAGCGGCACGCAGAAAGCAATGTAAAAAGAGAACACGCCGATGTGGCTCAATTCAGGCTTATTGACCTTGTCAATAAGAGGTGAGCAGACAAGCGAAGCTTGTGCTCTGCCAATTGAGCGATGAAGCATGTAAAAACAGAATACGCCGATGTGGCTCAATTGGCAGAGCAGCTGATTTGTAATCAGCAGGTTAACGGTTCGAGTCCGTTCATCGGCTTTCATGTGAGGACCTGTAGCTCAGTTGGTTAGAGCAACCGGCTCATAACCGGTCGGTCCCGGGTTCGAGTCCCCGCAGGTCCACTTATTGTGATTATTCATGATTGCAATGACATCAGGAGGATGAAACCAACAAGGTTGTGAGAAATCCTGATGAAAACAAATCCAGCACAGCCCGTGAGAACGGGAGAAAACAAACCGAAAGCATGGGATCTTAGCTCAGCTGGGAGAGCATCTGCCTTACAAGCAGGGGGTCACAGGTTCGAGCCCTGTAGGTCCCACTTGTACAATTAAACAGTACAATGCCGGCGTGGCGGAACTGGCAGACGCGCAGGACTTAAAATCCTGTTGTGGCAACACAGTACCGGTTCGATTCCGGTCGCCGGCATTAAGCAAGCATCTCCAAAAGAGGTGCTTATGTGCGTGTAGCTCAGTTGGATAGAGCGTCTGGCTACGGACCAGAAGGTCGTGGGTTCGAATCCTGTCACGCACACTTGCCCCTGATTAATATCAGGGGTTATTTTTTTATAAATAATATTAAACTTATACTAGCTATAAGATCTTATTTTCTATTAACAATAAGATTTAATTTTAAAAAGAAGATTTCATTGTTGTTAACAATAAGATTTAATTATTTTTAAATGAATAATTTTGATTTTATTTTGCATAATACTTATGTGACAAATAATTAATTAGGAGGCAAATATGTCAAACAATTATTCAAAATCAAAAAACTATGAGTCAGATTATTCAAAGTCAAAGAATTGCAAGGATAGTGCTTATGATGAAAGTCATTTAAAAAACAGTAATTCTAAAACAGGTCAGGCAAAGAATAAATCTTCAGAAAACAGTTATTCAAAGAATAGTTATAAAAATGGCTATAAGAATAGTTACAAAAATGAAGATTCAGATGAATAAAAAAATCATTTGGTTTTCGAAGAAATTTAGAAAAATTGTATACAGTTAAATAAGAGGGTTGTGGCATTTGCTTAGTTTTTTATTTATTTAAGAAAACATAACAATGCTACAGCTCTTTTTCTTACAAAATTTAATCTGAAAATATTTTTCAGATTTATAATAATATGTATAAGTATAATCTTTATCATTTGTGACTTTAATCTTTATCATTTGTGACTTTAATTTTTATGATTTGTGACTTTAATCTTTATGATTTTAAGACTTTAATATTTATAATTTTTATTGTTAATAGGAACAATATTTTTATTAATAACATATGTAATAATAAATAAAAAATTTTAATAATAAGTAGTAAGTATAATTAAAAAAAGTAAGTAGAATATGTGGTATATATAGTGAGAATTGTGTGGAGGAAAGATGAAAAAATTTGATATGATATCTCTTGAAGAGGCAGGAAAAATGGCAATTGAAGAAGATTGTATTGTTGTGGATTTAAGGGGACGAAAAGATTATGATGTTTCTCATATTGAAAATGCAATTAATTTGCCGAATGCATCATTAAAAGAGATTGAAGAGTTTAACAAAAAAGATAAAATATGGATTTTATATTGCAAGAGAGGCAGTTTAAGTTTTAAGTTAGCTAATGAGATGAACAAAGTAGGATATAAAGTTAAGGCAGTAGTGGGAGGTTTTAAAAAAATATGATATAAGATTAAATAAAAGTATGATACAAGTATAAAGTTGACATTGTTTTTAGTTACTATTATCATATCTAGTATGAATATAGATGAAAGGGATGCAGTAATGCATATTTAATAAATAATGGATAAATTTAAAATAGTTACACCATGTCATTTTGGTGTTGAATCAGTTTTGAAAAGAGAGATTACAGATTTAGGATATGATATTGTTCAAGTTGAAGACGGAAGAGTTACTTTCGAGGGAGATGCATTGGCAGTTTGTAGGGCAAATGTTTTTCTTAGAACGGCAGAAAGAGTAATGATTCAAGTTGGAAGAGTCAAGGCAACTACATATGATCAGCTTTTTGAGTCTGTTAAGGCATTAGATTGGCAGAAGTTTATACCTGTTGATGGAAAGTTTTGGGTAAAAAAAGCAGGGACAGTTAAGAGTAAGCTTTTCAGCCCTTCTGACATTCAGAGAATAGTTAAGAAAGCTATTGTTGAAAAATTAAAAATGGAATATCACGAAAGCTGGTTTGCTGAGGACGGAGCAGAGTATCCCATAAGAGTATTTTTCTATAAAGATGAGGCTATTATAGCACTGGATACGTCTGGAGAATCACTTCATAAAAGAGGATACAGAAAGAATACGTCTAAAGCACCCATTTCTGAGACTTTGGCGGCGGCTTTAATAATGCTTACTCCATGGAATAAGGACAGAATACTTGTTGATCCTTTCTGTGGATGTGGAACTTTTCCCATTGAGGCGGCTATGATTGCAGCAAATATTGCACCGGGAATGAATAGAGAATTTACCGCTGAAAATTGGACTAATTTTATTGATAAAAAACTTTGGTACAAGGCTGTAAATGAAGCTTATGACATAATGAATGAAGATGTTGACACTGATATTCAGGGATATGATATTGACCCTGAAATGGTTGAATTTGCAAGAAAAAATGCACAGCTTGCAGGAGTTGATCATTTGATTCATTTTCAGGCAAGACCGGTTAGCAAATTAAGTCATAGTAAAAAGTATGGATTTATTATAACAAATCCTCCATATGGCGAAAGACTAGAAGAAAAGAAGGCTTTAGTGCCTTTGTATACTGAAATTGGAAAGAGATATAAGGCGTTAGATAGTTGGTCTGCGTTTATTATTACATCTTACGAAGATGCTGAAAAAGATATGGGAATTAAGGCAACGAAGAACCGTAAGATTTATAACGGAATGATTAAAACATATTTCTATCAGTTTATGGGGCCAAAACCACCGAAAAAGGGAAAAGTAAATGAAAAATAAAAAAATAGTTATTTTATGCATCCCAATAATTGTTGTGGTTCTTATTTTAGCAGGCTTTACTATGGTATTTTCAAAGGAAAATATTCAAAAAAATGTTGACGGGGTAAAATTTGACAAAAAATGGAACCGCATAATGGCAAGGGAAATTAACAAAAATAAAATAAATTTAAAAGTAGACGGAAGAACTATTGAATGCAATGGGGAAACTCCATATATGACTAATAAGATGGAGCTTATGATTCCGATTAGCGTTATAAGTGATGCATTTAATTGCGCTAAAAACGTTTATAACGGGAAAGAAATTCTTATTGAAAAAGGTAGTAACAAAGCTACTTTATATTTTGGTAAGCAGAATATTAAATTTAATGAAAATAATTACAAAATAAGTAATGGAGCGAAGAAGATAAACGATTCCATTTATGTTTCAGCAAAGGTTTTTAGCAAATATTTGAATTATAGTTATAAGTGGAACAGCAAAAGTAATACGGCAAGTTTTACGAATACAGCAACGGGGAATTCATATTTGCCGAAGAGATATAGTTATGTTGAAAATAATAAGATTGTAAAAATAAAAAACCAGGGAAAATATGGAACATGTTGGGCTTTTGCTACACTTACGGCACTGGAAACATCACTTATGCCGGAACAGAAATTTGATTTTTCTGAGGACAATATGATTTATAATAATGCCCTTTCTGATGATATTCAGGATGGTGGCGAGTACATACGTGCTATGGCATATTTGATGTCATGGAAAGGTCCTGTGTTGGAGAAAGATGATCCATATGGAGATGGAAAAACAAATAAAAATCTTAAGTCTGTGAAACATGTTCAGGAAGCAGAGATTGTTCCATATAAAGATTATGAACAAATAAAGGAAATGGTCTTTAAATATGGTGGAGTCGAAAGCTCAATGTATATGTCAATGAGTGATGCAGACGGCAGTTCAATGTATTATAATAAAAAATATAATGCTTATTGCTACAAGGGAGATAATAAGCCTAATCATGATGTTGTAATTGTTGGTTGGGATGACGATTTTTCAAAGGACTATTTTAACGACAAAACTATTAAAGGCAATGGAGCTTTTATTTGTGTAAATAGTTGGGGAGAAAGTTTTGGAGATAAGGGAATTTTCTATATTTCATATTATGATGACAGAATCGGAAGCAACAATGTGTGCTATACAAAGGTAGAAGACACTAATAATTACGATAATATTTATCAAAGCGATTTGTGTGGCTTTACCGGAAGTATGGGGTTTGAAGGCAGTTCAAGTGTTTATTTTGCCAATGTTTACCAGGGCAAAAATAATGAAAAACTTGACGCTGTAGGATTCTATGCAACAAGTACAGATTTGGAATATGAAGTTTTTATTTGTGAAAATTTTGAAAGTCAGGAGTCATTAAATAATAGAAATCATATGGCAGCATCAGGCACAATAAAAAATCAGGGATATTATACAATTAATCTTGATAAGGAGTATAATATCTCAAAGAAAAAGAAATTTGCCGTTATAGTGAAGGTAAGTAAGGATAAAAGTGAAAAGTTTTACAAGCTTATACCAGTGGAAATGGAAAGCAAAGAAATGGCCGTAAAAATAGACTTATCAGATGGAGAAGGGTATTTTAGCTCTCAAGGATATAGCTGGCAGTCGGCCGAGAAACAGCAATGTAATATTTGTCTTAAGGCATATACTAAGAATAAATAATATGAAAGAGGTACACAATGAAAAAAATAATATTTGCAACAACTAATCAGGGAAAAGTTAGAGAAGTAAAAATGATGATGGAAGATTTCGGAGTTGATTTTGTAACAATGAAGGATGCCGGAATTGATATTGATATAGTGGAAGATGGAAAAACTTTTGAAGAAAATGCCATTATTAAGGCAAAAACAATAATGGAAGCTACAGGTGAAATAGCTTTGGCAGATGATTCAGGGTTAGAAGTTGATTATTTGGATGGCGCACCTGGAATTTATTCTGCAAGATTTTTAGGGGAAGATACACCTTATGATGAAAAGAATAAATATATTATCGAAAAATTAAAAGATGCAAAAGGCAAAGAAAGAAGCGCAAGATTTGTTTGTGCTATGGCAGTTGCTTTTCCTAATGGTGAAATTGAAACATGTAGGGGAACAATTGAAGGATTAATCGGATATGAACAAAAAGGAAAGAACGGATTTGGATATGATCCTATAGTTTATGTACCTGAATACGAGATGACAACAGGTGAAATGGCTCCTGAGTTAAAAAACAGCATTAGCCATAGAGGAAAAGCGTTAGAGCAGATGAAAGAAATTTTGAAGAGAAAATTGGATTTAAATTAAGATTGGGCTTTTGAAAGTATATTAAAGAAAAAAGACTAGTGTAGTTGGATACTACCCAATGAAAGAGAGGGGAGATAACATGAGAATATTAGTAATAAGCGATTCACATGGACAGCTTGGAAATTTAAATAAAATATTAAAAGAAGCAGGCAAGGTGGATAGAGTTATTCATTTGGGCGATGCAGTTGGACAGGATGAGGAGATTCGTGAAATGTGCGGTTGTCCTGTTACAATTGTAAGAGGAAATTGTGATTTTTATTCAAAGAATGAGTTGGTTGAAATAGTTGAAGAAGAAAATGTAAAGATTTTTGCAACTCATGGACATAGATTTAATGTTGAGTATAGTGTAAATGATTTGTGTAATGCTGCAAGAGAAGAAGGGTGCAGTGTTGCGTTATACGGACATACTCATGTGCCGGATGTTTCATATTGCAAGGATGTACTTGTTATGAATCCGGGAAGTATTTCACGACCAAGACAGGCTTCAGGCAGACCAACATATGGAATTGTAACAATAGGAAGCAATGGAGAAGCCAGAGCTGACACCTATAGTCTTTAGGGCTTTTTAGCCTTAAAGAAAGGTTGAAAAAGAAAAAATAAAAAGTTTGTAAAAAGTTGTTGACAAAAGTACTTAACCTATGGTAAAGTAAACAAGCTGTCGGGTGACAGTAAAGAACTTCTAAGAAAGTAATAAAACTTTTGAAAAAAGTTCAAAAAAAATAAAAAAGTTGTTGACAAACAACACAGAATAGAGTATACTAATTCTTGTGCTGTTACGAGAGAAATAACACAGACAACGCAAATACGGGGTGTGGCTCAGCTTGGCTAGAGCGCCTGATTTGGGATCAGGAGGTCGCAGGTTCGAATCCTGTCACCCCGACGCATGCGGGTGTAGTTCAGTGGTAGAACACCAGCCTTCCAAGCTGGATATGTGGGTTCGATTCCCATCACCCGCTCTATTTTTTTGCCCGAAAGGCTGCCGTGCTAAAGAAAGCACGGTGGCTTTTCTTTTTATATTCCCCTTGTTGTATCTTTGTTCTTTTGTGGTAAAATTAAAAAAGAATGTTGCGATTTTACGCAATGAAGAACGGAGGAATTAGATATGGCAGAAAAAGTTCAATTTACAAATTCACAGATGCTTAAATGGATGGAATATGTGGCAGATATGCAGGGAGTAAGTGCGGAGAAGATTAAGATGCTTAACACTTGCAGCAAGAGAAGAAATGTGTTGGCAACTATTGCAACACATAAGAGAGTTTTGATTTTTGCAGATTCTACATATCCTAACATGTTATATAAATGCTGGGAAGCAGGATATGGTGATTATGAAATGTACTTTGGTGAAGGGTACGAACCTTCTGAAATGAAGCATTGCAAAGTAAGCGATATGATGGACGGCAATTTAGAAGGACCAACGGTTATTTATATTGTTAATGAAAACACAAGAGAATCAATGATTTTCGGAATGAAGAATGATAATTTTTCATCAGGTATGGTTAAATATGTAGGTCATGAAATCCGTGCAGTTATTATGAATAAGCTTGAAATGGATGTAAGAGACACTGTTTTACTTGCAAATGCTGAGAGTATTGCAGTTGAAGCATCAATGGTAGCTTATGAAGGGGTTGTTATTGCAGCGGAAAGAGATGCAGGTTCACTTAGAACAATGGAAGAGAATGCTTCTAAGTTTGGTACCCATAATATTGAAATTATTCCTGAAATTACCGTTGAAGCATTGGAAAAACTTCCAACGCCAAGACTTGCTTTTATCGTGGCACAAAAAAGTACCATCGAAAATGATATAGTAACTTTATTAAAAGTAAATCCGAAGATTAAATTTATTATTTATACATTAGAATTAGATATTTTAGCAGATATTAAATACCTAATGAAGAAACATGGTGTAGATGTAACAGAAGTAATGCAGATAGCTGTGTCTAAGGTAGACAAGAATGGAGTATTTGTCGCACAGCTGGCACCATGGATGATTACAGGTGAGGTAAAAGAGAAATAATATGAAGTTTTTGCTAGTTGCAATTAATGCAAAATACATACATTCAAATCTTGCAGTTTACAGCCTTAAGGCTTTTGCTGAAAAATATGGAAATAATAATAATGAAATAGAGATTGCAGAATATACTATTAACCAGTACAGTGATGATATTTTAAGAGATATTTATAAAAGAAAACCGGATGCAGTTGGTTTTTCATGCTATATCTGGAACATTGGAATGGTTAAGGAGATTGTTAGGGATTATAAGAAGATTTGCCCAAATGTGGATGTTTGGGTGGGTGGCCCTGAAGTTTCCTACAATGTGGAGCAGGTTCTTAGGGAGAATGAAGCCATTGATTATGTTATGTATGGGGAGGGCGAGCTTACTTTCAAAGAAGTAATGGACAAGTATACTTTTAATGGAATTGGTATTGATGAACTTAATGATATACTTGGTATAGGATATAGAAAGTCTAAAAGTTTAGAACATCAGATATTCGAATCAGAAACAGGAATACTAGATTGTTCAAAAAAACAGAGAATCCAGATTATAATCAACAAACCTCAACAGCCTGTTGATATGTCGGACATTCCTTTTGTTTATAAGGAGATGAAGGACTTTGAAAACAAGATTATTTACTATGAAACAAGCAGAGGCTGCCCTTTTTCATGCAGTTATTGTCTTTCATCCATTGACAAAAGATTAAGGTTTAGAAGTCTTGATTTGGTTAAGAAGGAACTTCAGTTTTTCATAGACAATAATACTAATCAGGTTAAGTTTGTGGACAGAACTTTTAATTGCAACAAGAAGCATGCAATGGAAATTTGGTCATATATTAAGAAACACGATAATGGTGTAACTAATTTTCATTTTGAAATTGCAGCAGATCTTATGACGGATGAGGAGATTGCCTTAATAAGTGATATGCGACCGGGGTTGATTCAGTTAGAAATTGGCGTGCAGTCAACTAACGAGAAGACTTTGGAGGCAATTAATCGTAAAACGGACATTGAAAAAATAGCAGAGATTACGGAAAAGATACATCATGGTGGTAATATTCATCAGCATCTTGACCTTATAGCAGGGCTTCCATATGAGAATTATGAAAGCTTTAAGAGAAGTTTTGATCAGGTGTATGCAATGAAGCCTGACCAGTTTCAGTTGGGATTTTTGAAAGTTCTTTATGGCTCAATGATGAAGGAAAATAGTGAAAAATATGGTATGTCTTATAGTGGCAGGGCACCTTACGAAGTGCTTAAAACCAACTGGGTTAGTTTTGATGACATATTGAAACTAAAAGAAGTGGAGGCTGTTGTTGAGATATATTACAATAGTTTTCAGTTTGAAAATACAATAAGAAAGCTTAGTGAACTTTACGAATCACCATTTGAACTGTATGAACAACTGGGTAGTTTTTACCAGAGACACAGTGAAAACGGGGAGAAACATTCAAGAGTAAAGCGTTATGAATTACTTTTGAATTTTATTAAGAAGAGGAACTTTGAAGAGAATATTCAATGGGAGGAGCTTTTGACAAAAGATTTTTATTTGCGTGAAAATGCCAAAAGCCGTCCTGGATTTTCTAAAAACATTGAAAAATACAAGCATCAGATTAGAGAGTTTTTTAAAGGAGAAGAGGTTAGAACAATCCTTATGGATTATGAAGATTACGATTCCAAGCAGTTAGAAAAAATGACTCACGTTGAAGTGTTTGGAATAAATGAGGACAATCTTACATATATATTATTTGATTACAAACACAGAAATCCTTTGAATAAACAGGCTAAGCTGATTAACATAACAAAGCAGATAAAGAGATAGGAATTATGGTTAAAGATTATGTGTGTGTGGATATCGAAACATCCGGCATAAGAGTAAAGTGGGACAAAATAATAGAGATTGGAGCAGTTAAGGTAAGGGACGGTAAGGCAGTTGATACTTTTTCGGAGCTGATTAATCCGGGGCTGAAACTTAGTCCCTATATTACAGAACTTACGGGAATAACTGACGAAATGTTAAAGGATAAACCTTTTATAGAGGAAGTTCTGCCAAGATTTATTGAGTTTACCGGGGACGATGTGATTATGGGACACAATATTATGTTTGACTATAGCTTTTTGAAACAGAATGCAATTAACCAGAAACTTAAGTTTGACAAAATGGGAATTGATACATTAAAGATTGCAAGAAAGACTTTGAAGGGACTTGAAAGCAGAGGCTTGGAATATTTGTGCAATTATTATGGAATAGCAGATGAAAACCATCACAGGGCATTTAATGATGCAGAGGTTACATCTAAGTTATACAACGTGCTAATGGAAAAGTTTGGGACAGAGTGTCCGGGACTTTTTGAACCTTATCAGTTAGTATTTAAAGCGAAAAAAATGCAGCCTATTACTGACAGACAAAAGAAATATTTAAAAGATTTGATGGTATATCATAAGATTGAAATGAATTTTAATATAGATGAGCTTTCAAAGAATGAGGCGTCTAAAAAAATAGACAAAATTCTTTCAGAAAAAGGCAGAATTTTTGACTAGGACATTTTTGACAGTTATGGTATACTTTGTTAAAGAAAAAGTGGGTTATTAGACCACAGTTCACAATATTAACGTTTTTTATTAATATAATAAATGTTAAAATACCTAAAATTTGATTACACTGTAATCATTAGTTTATTGGGAAAAGGAGAATGGTATGAACTTTTTTTACAACAAGAAGAATCAGAGAATTATCGCAGGAGTAATAGCAGGCTTATTAATACTTGCAATGGTTGTTACAACAGTATTTAGTGTATAGAGAAGGACTTGAGGAGGCTAATTGTGAAGGGGATTAAGAAAGTAGTTTTATTAATCGCATGTGTTATTCTTACAATGGGAACAGTGTGTGTATGGGCTGCTTCTGAGGATGCAGAAGAAAAGATTAAAAAAGGCGTGTCAATTGACAGCGTTGATGTAAGTGGAATGACAGCAAGCGAAGCTACAAAAGCGTTGAAGACAGTTGTGTCAGACAAGACAGCTACAACGGTAACACTTGATGTTAATGGTAAGTCAGTTCAGACTACGTTAGGGAATTTAGGATACAAGTGGAGCAATAAGACAGTAGTTGATGAAGCTGTGAATACAGGAAAGATAGGTAACATTATAAAGAGATATAAGGATGGTCTTGATTTACAGCATAATGGCATGAAGTTTAATGTTGAAATGTCATTTAATAAAGATACCTTAAAAAAGAAGTTGCAAACTATTTGTGCTGAGTATGAAATAAAGGCGCAGAATGCATCTTTGGAGGCTACAGGTCATGGATTTAAGATTATAAAAGAGAAAGAAGGCGTGACTGTAGACTATGATAAGACTGTAGAACAGTTATATACATATGTAACAGAGAAGTGGAATAAGAAAGCTAACATAAAGTTAACTGCCACAACTACAGTTTCAAAACCTAAGTATACAACAGAGGATTGTGAAAAGGTTTCTAACGAACCAATGGGCAGTTATACAACAGAGTTTAGTGTAGGAAGTTCTTATGCTAATAGAAACTTAAACATACAGAATGGTGCTAAGTTAATTAACGGAGCAGTTGTTTATCCGGGAGAACAGTATTCATGTAATGAAAACTTATATCCGTGGACAGAGGATAACGGATGGCATCCTGCAGGTACATATGTTGATGGTGGCGTTCAGGACAGCTTAGGTGGTGGTATTTGTCAGGTTTCAAGTACACTTTACAATGCTTTGCTTAGAGCAGAGATTAAGGTTGTTAAGAGATTCCCGCATTCAATGGCAGTAGGATATGTTCCTTTGTCAGCAGATGCAGCTTTGGCAGGAGATTACAAGGATTTAGTATTTGAAAATGATACTGATGCGCCTATTTATGTTCAAGGTATTTATAATTCAGGCGGTTCAATTACTTTCAATATTTATGGACATGACACAAGAAAAGCAGGTCATTCAGTAAAATATGAAAGCAAGACTGTAAAGACTACACCTGTTAAAACACAGACTAAGAAGGATTCAAGTAAGCCTGTAGGCTATTCAGAAGTTGAATCTTCAGGTCATGTAGGGTATGTGGCTGAATTATGGAAGATTACATATGAAAACGGCAAGCAGGTTAGTAAGGAATTAATACATACAAGTACTTATGCAATGTCACCAACAATTGTTGTAAAGGGAACTAAGAAGGCTTCCACAACAACTAAGAAAGATGATAGTGATAAGGACGACAAGAAGAGTAGTGAAAAGACAACAAAAAAGTCGACTTCAAGTAAGAAATCAAAAAAATCAGAATAGTTAAATAAGGCGGTGAATTATGAATCCGGGAAAAGTTTCAGAAGTAACTTATAAAAGAGCTATTTTAAAGAATTTAAATTCCAAAAACGAAGGAGTTAAACCGGGAGTAAATGCTGCAAACATACAATTAGAAGACATTACGGCTGTAGTGTCTTCTAATTGCATATTAAAGACTTTTGATGGATGTGAAGAGTTTTATGTTCAGCGAAGTATTAACAGTATTTGCGAAAAGGGTGGCGTTCCAAAAAGTTTACAATTAAGCATTACAATGCCATTGGAATTTGAAGAAAAAGAAGTAAACAGAATGATTAAAAATTTTAGAAAGTCAGCAGACAGTCATAATGTGGAAATTAACCAGTGTAATGTTTATAGAGGAGCCACTGAAGGTCCAATTATTAACATTTTTATGATTGGAACAACAGGCAATTTACTAAAAAGTGATAGCATAAAACCGGGAATGGATGTTATAATGGCAGGAACACTTGCTATTGGTGGAACATCTGTTATAGCAGAAAGATATAAAGATAAGTTAGCAGGCAAGTTTTCCGGAAAATTTATTTCAGAATGCTTGGAATTGAAAGATTACACTAGTACCGAGAAAGCTTCTGCAATAGCAATAGATGCAGGAGCTGTGTATATGCACGCTGTTTCTGAAGGAGGATTGTTTAGCGGATTATGGGAAGTGGCTTCATGTGTGGATAAAGGCATTCAGGTAGATATTAACAAGATTCCTATTTGGCAGCAGGTTATTGAAATAGCAGAATTTATGGATATTAACCCTTATTTGTTGGAAGGTTCAGGTTCGCTATTGATTGTAAGCCCTGATGGTTATAAAATAGAAGAGTCACTAAACGCTAACGGAATCTATGGAGAAGTAATCGGAAAGATAACTGACAATAAGAACAGAGTAGTTATAAATGGCGATGAAACAAGGTATTTGGAACCTCCAAGAGGTGATGAAATATACAAATTTATTTAAAAAAGGAGATTGGCAATGAGAGAAGAGATTTTACGTTTAATTGAAAAAAATAGCAGAATTGACATTCATGAAATGGCGATTCTTTTAGGAGCGAAGGAGGCGGAAGTTGCCAACGCCATAGCGGATATGGAAAAGGAAGGTGTAATATGTGGATATTACACACTTATTGATTGGGATAAAACTAACGATGAAAAAGTAACAGCATTAATCGAAGTTCGTGTTACACCACAGCGTGGAAGCGGATTTGATGAAATTGCAGAGAGAATATATAAATTTGAAGAAGTTAAGGCAGTTTATCTTATGTCAGGTGGTTTTGACTTTACAGTTATACTTGAAGAAAAAACAATGAAAGAGATAGCCCAGTTTGTATCAAGTAAGCTTTCTACTTTAGATTCAATTTTGAATACAGCAACACATTTTGTATTGAAGAAGTATAAAGACTACGGAATGATTTTAGATGAAAAAGAAAAAGATGAAAGGATGTTAGTGACACCATAATGAGAGATCCATTATCAAAAGTAACAAAGGAAATTAAACCATCAGGCATTAGAAAGTTTTTTGACATTGTAAGCGAGATGAAAGATGCTATTTCACTTGGCGTAGGTGAGCCTGATTTCGATACCCCTTGGCATATTAGAGAAGAGGGAATATATAGTCTTGAGAAAGGACGTACTTTTTATACATCTAACTCAGGTCTTAAAGAGTTAAAGATGGAGGTATGCAATTACCTTAAAAGAAAATTAGATGTAGATTATGATTATAACGGCGAAGTAATGATTACTATAGGTGGTAGTGAGGCCATTGATATTGCGATGAGAGCAATGCTTGATCCGGGTGATGAAGTTTTGATTCCACAGCCAAGCTACGTTTCATATGTTCCATGTGTTGAATTAACACATGCTGTTCCTGTCATTATTGAATTAAAGGAAGAGAACGAATTTCGTTTAACTAAGGAAGAAGTTTTAGAAAAGATAACTGACAAAACTAAGATTTTGGTTTTACCTTTCCCTAATAATCCAACAGGTTCTATTATGGAAAGAAAGGATTTGGAAGATATTGCTCAGGTTTGTATAGAAAAAGATATTTTTGTATTATCTGATGAAATTTATTCTGAATTATCTTACAAGGAAGACCATGTTTCAATAGCATGTATTCCGGGAATGAAGGAAAGAACAGTTTTGATTAACGGTTTTTCAAAGGCTTATGCAATGACAGGTTGGAGACTTGGTTATGCGTGTGCGCCAAAGGTTATTATGGATCAGATGGTTAAAATCCATCAGTTTGCAATTATGTGTGCACCTACAACAAGCCAGTATGCTGCAGTTGAAGCATTAAGAAACGGTGATGATGATGTGGCAAGAATGAAGGAGTCATACAATCAGAGAAGAAATTATCTTGTTCACGAATTAAGAGATATGGGACTTGATTGTTTTGAACCATATGGAGCATTCTATGTATTCCCAAGCATTAAGAAGTTTGGACTCACATCAGAAGAGTTTGCTACAAGATTGCTAGAGGAAGAAAAGGTTGCCGTAGTTCCGGGAACAGCTTTCGGTGATTGCGGAGAAGGTTTTCTTAGAATATCATATGCATATTCACTTGATGATCTTAAGCTTGCCCTTGGCAGAGTTAGAAAGTTTGTCGAAAGACTGGAGCAGAAGTAGACTATAAGCTTACATAATTAGCAGATGTACATTAGTGTACAGTTTTGTAAGACAGAATGGAGATAGGTTATGAATGTTATATTATTAGAGCCTGAAATCCCGCAGAACACAGGTAACATAGGACGAACATGTTGTGCAACAGGCACAAAGCTTCATCTTATTGAGCCTATGGGATTTAGAATAAATGAGAAGAATCTTAAGCGTGCAGGAATGGACTATTGGGATGATTTGGACGTGACTATTTATGATAGTTTCAAAGATTTTATGGATCAGCATCCGGGAATAAAGATTTGGATGGCTACAACTAAGGCTCCACACAGATATACAGATGTAGAGTTTGGACCGGATGATTATATAATGTTTGGGAAAGAAAGCGCAGGAATACCGGAAGAGATTTTGGTAGATAATGAAGATACATGTATTAGAATCCCAATGAATCCGGAGATTAGATCATTAAATCTTGCCAATTCAGTTGCAATTGTACTTTATGAGGCATTAAGACAGAATGATTTCCATGGAATGCAGATGGAAGGTCAACTTCACAGACTGCAGTGGAAGGAATAATATAATCAGGCACAAATTGATTATAGAAATAAAAAATAAATTATAAAGCATTTAGACTATTAAGTAACAATGTAAAAAATAGCCTAAATGCTTTTATTTTTTTGTGCATTATAACGTTTTTAGAGATTGTGGTCGAAAAATCTTTAAACTTCTGCTAAAATGTTTTATCGAAAGTAAAAAAAGGAGGATTTGACAATGTCAAACAACGAAATTGGTAACTCAGCAGTATATGATGCCAGAGAGTTGGGAAAAGGAAAGATGTTTCTTTTAGGTTTCCAGCATATGTTCGCCATGTTTGGTGCAACAGTTTTGGTACCACTTTTAACAGGCCTTGATGTTCAGACAACATTACTTATGGCAGGTCTTGGAACTATTCTTTTCCATATTTTTACAAAATTACAGGTTCCGGCATTTCTTGGTTCATCTTTTGCATTCCTTGGTGGATATACAACAGTATCAGGAGCTTTTGGTGACTTTGGAGTAAAAGATTCAGCTCATATGCTTCCATATGCATGTTTAGGTGTAGCTTGCGCAGGACTATTATATTTAGTTTTAGCGTTGCTAATAAAGTTAGTAGGTGTTAAGAAGGTTATGAAGTTCTTCCCACCTGTTGTAACAGGTCCTATTATTATTGCTATTGGTCTTTGCCTTGCACCATCAGCACTTAATAACTGTGCAACATGTTGGCCACTTGCCGTCGTAGCGCTTGTTATCGTAATATTCTTTAATATCTGGGGAAGAGGAATGGCAAAGATTATTCCTATTCTTTTAGGTGTAGTTGGAGCATATTTATTCGCCCTTATTTTCGGAAACGGATTAGGTTTATTAGGCGAAACAGGTCAGGTTGATGTAAAAGCTATTGCTGATGCAGCATGGATTGGTCTTCCTGTTCATATGGACGAAACAATTTTTTCAATTGACTGGAACAACAGCTCAGCAATTATTTTTGCTATTACAACAATGGTTCCAATTGCCATTGCAACAATGATGGAACATATCGGTGACATTTGTGCCATCAGTGCTACAGTAGGAAAAGACTTTATTAACCGCCCAGGTCTTCACAGAACACTTTTAGGTGACGGACTTGCTACAACATTATCATCAATTTTTGGTGGCCCTGCTAACACAACATATGGTGAAAACACAGGTGTACTCGCTCTTTCAAGAGTATATGATCCAAGAGTAGTAAGAATTGCAGCTTATCTTGCAATGTTATTCTCATTCTCCCCTAAGTTTGCCATGATTATTCAGGCTATGCCATCAGGTATCGTTGGTGGTATTTCATTTATGCTTTATGGAATGATCGCAGCAATCGGTGTTCGTAATGTAGTAGAAGCACAGGTTGACTTTAAGAAGAGCAGAAACGTTATCGTTGCAGCTATTATCGTTGTATGTGCTTTAGGTATCAAGTTTAGTTCAGGAATGGGCGCAGATGTATTAAGCGGAGTTGACGGAGCAGTTTCATTCTCAATCGGAGGAGTAGTAATCAGCCTTTCAGGACTTGCAGTTGCATCAATTGCAGGAATTATCCTTAATGCAGTATTCCCAGACAAAGATGAAGTGAACGACGTAACAGAATCCAAATAATAAATTAATGTAATTACAGTGTCAAAAGGTCCTATCCCAATTATTCCAGTACAAAAAGGGAAAGGTGAATTGGAATTTTGATATTTTAATTAAGTATCACAAAAAAATGGATGCCAGCAAACAATAGGCAGATTTTCGAAATTTTGCGAGTATAGTGTACAGCGATAAAACTACTGTCCGAGCGAAGCGAGTTTAGTTTTTCGCTGTACGATAGACGACGGAGCAAAATAAGAAAATCAACGTGTTTGAGGGCATCCATTTTTTTGTGATACGACAAGTGGCAAATTACCTGTTAATGGTAACAATTCCTTTGTTAGTCTGTATCAATCCTTCATCTTTCATTTTCTTTAATTCTCTACTCATGGCACTTCTGTCAACTGAAAGATAGTCCGCAAGGGCAGTCATTGTGAAGGGAAGCTTGAAAGTATTGCTTCCGGATTTCGAAGACAAAATTTCAAAATAATTATTTAAACGGTCACGTATGGTTCGACCGCTTAAAACTTCAAGATGTTCACAGATAGATCTTGTCTTATCTGAAATTATAACAAGAATATTATTAACTAACTGGCTGTGATGTGGACAAGCTTTCGAGCATCTTTTTATAATGTGTTCATAATCAATAAAACGAACAACGCAGTCACATGTAGCTTCAAGAGAAATGCTTTCAGGACAGGCATAGTGATAAAAAAGCTGACCGAAAAGATCACCACGACATAATTGCTCAAGAATAGTCTGGGTCCCGTTAGGAAGAAAATGTATAACCCTTGCGCTACCTGACTCGATTATACCTACCCCTATATTGTTGTCGTCATAGAAGCAGATAACTTCTCCGGATTTATAAGTTCTGGTATACGTTTTAAAACAGTGCATCATTTCAGCCTGTTGCTGTTCTGAAATATTGTAAAACAAATCTGTTTTTGTTATTTCCATAAATAAACTCCAATCTATATTGATATAACTATTGTATAAAAATTTTTATCATGAATATGTTGCAAATGCAACAGAAAAATAAAAACAATCATCATATAATAAGAATGTAAAGAAAATATAGACCAGGATTGCACTTTATAAAGTGAAAAACGTTAAATTTTAAAAACGAAAATAATTCCTTCTTAACGTTGCAAAAAAAAAGATAAAGTGTTATATTAATCACAGTTAGTGAAAATTACTTTTATTGTGTCTAGTTGCGTCTTTTTGACAATTAAACACGGCACTGGCTAATATTTTTGAGAGGTGTATGATATGGATACAATAACATGCATTAAAACAAGAAGAAGTGTTAGAAAGTTTAAACAGGAATCAATATCTAAGGATATTATTGAAGATTTGGTTTTGGATGCTTCATATGCGCCTTCTTGGAAGAATACTCAGACAACACGATATATTGCAATAACAGATGCTGAGATTAAAGCTAAGCTTGCAGAGGAATGTTGTGCAGAGCACAACAGAGGAATTATTAATGGAGCACCACTTCTTATTGCTACATTAATAGTGGACAAGCGTTCAGGTTTTGAGAGAGATGGCAGTTATTCCACATCTCGAAAAGATTGTTGGCAGGCATTTGACAATGGCATTGCTACACAGACATTGTGTTTGGCAGCTAATGACAAAGGCTTGGGAACAGTAATAATGGGATTGTATGACATCGATAAAGCAGAAGAGATTATCGGGGTTCCCGAGGGACAGTTACTTATGGCACTTGTTGCTGTAGGTTATCCTGATGAAGAACCTGGTGTTCCAAAGAAGAAGACAGTAGATGATTTATTAAGCTATCGTTAGTCATTCACTATATTTTATGCTTTACATTTATTTTTAGGAGGAAAAACAAGATGAGAGAAGAATGGAAAGGATTTACTACAGGCGAATGGGCAAAAGAAGTCAACGTCAGAGATTTTATCCAGAAGAACTACACACCATATGATGGTGATGCAAGTTTCTTAGCAGGTCCTACACAGGCAACAACAGATTTATGGAATCAGGTACTTGATCTTCAGAAACAGGAAAGAGCAGCAGGCGGCGTACTTGATATGGATACAAAGGTTGTACAGACAATCACATCACACGGCGCAGGTTACTTAGATAAAGATAAAGAAACTATTGTTGGTTTCCAGACAGATAAGCCTTTCAAGAGAGGTCTTCAGGTTAACGGTGGTATCCGTATGGCAATGAAGGCTTGTAGTGACAATGGATACGAAGTAGATCCAGAAGTTGTAGATTTCTACACAAACTACAGAAAGACTCATAACGCTGGTGTATTTGATGCTTACACACCAGAAATCAGAACATGTAGAACAAACCACATCGTAACAGGTCTTCCAGATGCTTACGGACGTGGACGTATCATCGGCGACTACAGAAGAGTTGCATTATACGGTGTTGATACACTTATCACAGATAAGGAAGCTCAGAAAGCAGCTACACCTACAGAAATGAGACCAGAAGTTGTCCGTGATAGAGAAGAATACTCAGAACAGATTAGAGCTCTTAAAGAATTAAAAGAATTAGGTAAGATTTACGGATTTGATATTAGCAGACCAGCTCAGAACGTACAGGAAGCTATTCAGTGGATGTACTTCGGATACCTTGCAGCAGTTAAGGAACAGAACGGTGCAGCTATGTCATTAGGACGTACTTCAACATTCATCGATATCTATGCTGAAAGAGATTTAGCTAACGGAACATTTACAGAAGAACAGATTCAGGAATTCGTTGACCACTTCATTATGAAGTTAAGATGTGTTAAGTTCGCAAGAACACCTGAATACAACCAGATTTTCGCTGGTGATCCAGTTTGGGTTACAGAAGCAATCGGTGGTGTTGGTATTGACGGACGTCACATGGTTACAAAGATGTCATTCAGATATCTTCATACATTAGAAAACTTAGGTGCAGCTCCAGAACCAAACCTTACAGTTCTTTGGTCAACAAGACTTCCAAAGGACTTCAAGAAATACTGTGCTAAGCTTTCAATTGAATACTCATCAATGCAGTACGAAAGTGATGACTTAATGAGACCAATCAATGGTGATGACTATGGTATCGCTTGTTGTGTATCTTCAATGAGAATCGGTAAGGAAATGCAGTTCTTCGGAGCTAGAGCAAACCTTGCTAAATGTTTACTTTACGCTATCAACGGTGGTGTTGATGAAAAGACTAAGGTTCAGGTAGGACCTAAGTACAGACCAATTACATCAGAATATCTTGATTATGATGAAGTAATGGAAAGATATGAAGACATGATGAAATGGTTAGCAGACGTTTATGTTAACGCTCTTAACATCATTCACTACATGCATGATAAATATTCATATGAAAGAATCCAGATGGCTTTACATGATGCTCATGTAACAAGATGGTTCGCAACAGGTGTTGCAGGACTTTCAGTAGTAGCTGACTCACTTTCAGCTATTAAGTATGCTAAGGTTAAAGCTATCAGAGATGAAGATGGAATCGTAGTTGACTATGAAACAGAAGGTGACTTCCCTAAATATGGTAACGATGATGACAGAGTTGACCAGCTCGCAGTTATGATCGTTAATAAGTTCATGGGTTACTTAAGACAGCACTTCACATACAGAGATAGTATTCCAACACAGTCAATCCTTACAATTACATCAAACGTAACATACGGAAAGAACACAGGTAACACACCTGACGGTAGAAAGATGGGACAGCCATTCGCACCAGGTGCTAACCCACTTCATGGTAGAGATACACACGGTGCTGTAGCATCACTTGCATCTGTAGCTAAGATTCCTTTCGAAAACGCTAGAGATGGTATCTCAGATACATTTACAGTAGTTCCAGATGCACTTGGAAAAGACTGTGACGTATTTACAGGTGACCTTGACGCTGATGCACTTGGTCTTGATATTGATGAAATCATCAAGCAGCAGCAGTTATAATAAATATAAATAAAAAGGAAAATCAGAATGTCAACAGGAATAATTCATTCAACAGAAAGTTGCGGAACAGTAGACGGACCGGGTGTAAGATTTGTAGTATTCTTTAAAGGGTGTCCAATGAGATGTGCATATTGTCACAATCCGGACACGTGGTCAATGGAAGGCGGTACAGAAATGACCGTTGATGAATTGCTTAAGGAATATGAAACAAAGAAATTTTTCTACCAGAGCGGCGGTATTACTGCTACAGGTGGTGAGCCTATGGTTCAGATTGATTTCCTTACTGAACTGTTTACTGAAGCACATAAGCGAGGAATTCATACCTGTCTGGATACATCAGGTGTAACATTTAGACCTGATGATCCGGAAAACCTGATGAAAGTAGATAAATTACTTGAAGTAACCGATTTGGTTATGCTGGATATTAAACATATTAATCCGCAAGAACATTTAAAACTTTGCAAACAGCCTAATGACAATATTTTGGCTTTTGCAAAATATCTTGATAAAAAAGGTATTCAGATGTGGATAAGGCATGTTGTTGTACCACATATAACTTTAAATAAAGAGTACTTATATGAATTAGGACTTTTCATTGGAAAGTTAAAGATGGTTAAGGCTTTGGATATATTGCCATATCATGATATGGCTAAGCCAAAGTACGAGAAACTTGGCATGGATTACCCATTGAAGGATATAGAGCCTGCTACCAAAGAAATGGCAGTAGCTGCTCGAAAAATAGTGTTGCAGGGATTTAAAGAATCCAGAATTAAGTTATTACAAGAGAATAAATAGGAGGTAATAAAAATGGCAGCAAGCGAAAAACAGATTGATAATTTAGTTTCTTTAATAGATGGATATGCACAGGAAGGTGGTTACCATCTTAATGTTAACGTATTAAACAGAGATACATTACTTGATGCTCAGAAGCATCCAGAAAAATATCCACAGCTTACAATCCGTGTATCAGGATACGCTGTAAACTTCATTAAGTTAACAAAAGAACAGCAGGATGACGTTATTCACAGAACATTCCACGGAAGTTTATAAGATAACGAAAAGAAATGATCCTTTATCGCCATATCGGGGTTTCCCGGTATGGCGATTTTTTCTTGCTAATTAATGAAAAGAGTTTATAATTATAAAAAGAGTGTCTTACTCAAATATATAGTAAAAGAGGCGAGAATTATGCATAATATAGTTTCAAAATTACTTATTTACGGAGATATGCCTAAAGATTCCATTCTTATGGAACTTAGTGACATTATTAGAGAATATAAAAGTGGTGACTATAAGAAAGATGAAATAATCACTAGGATATATAATCAGATTAAGAGAATTCTGGAAGTGTCAACAGATTATGCTTTCGATAAGAATTTGTGGCACAACTATCTTACATATTTATTAATAACAAATGAGAACCCATTTAGCTTAACATGTGAAAAGGTTGGAGCAAGTGTGGGAACAGTAAACAGTTTTGCAAAGAATGACTTTAAGCAGTTCAAAGCCTTATTTGATTATGACTTTAAGCCAATGGAAGAAGAGCTTGGTATTGACTGTTTTACAAAGATTGAAAATTATCAGGCAATTGGGAAACCTGAACTTATGTACAATAAGAATGTTAGTGAAAAGGTTAGAGATTTAAGCGAAAAGCTTGAAGGCGCTAAGGATGAAGAAGAATTTTTTGATCACGTAACACAGTTTTATAAAGATTATGGTGTTGGAATGTTTGGTCTTAATAAGGCGTTCAGAATTTCAGACAACAATGGCAAGGTTGAATTCCAGGCTATTAACAATATGGAAAAAGTTATGCTTGATGACCTGGTTGGATACGAAATTCAGAAAAAGAAACTTGTTGATAATACAGAAGCTTTCGTACAGGGAAGAAAGAGCAACAACTGCTTATTATTTGGTGACAGCGGTACAGGTAAATCTACAAGTATTAAGGCTATTGTTAACGAATACTATGATCAGGGACTTAGAATGATTGAAATATACAAGCATCAGTTTAAAGACCTTTCTAACGTTATAGCTATGATAAAGAATAGAAACTACAAGTTCATTATTTATATGGATGACCTTTCATTTGAAGAATTTGAAATTGAGTACAAGTTCTTAAAGGCAGTAATTGAGGGGGGCGTTGAAACAAAACCTGAGAATATTTTGATTTATGCAACATCTAACAGAAGACATCTTATTAAAGAAACATGGAATGACAGAAGTGATGTTCAGGTTGATAATGGAATGCATAAGTCAGATACTATGGAAGAAAAATTATCACTTGTACATAGATTTGGTGTTACAATTAACTACTCAAAACCTACACAGAAGGAATACTTTGATATTGCAATTGAATTGTGTAGAAGATTAGGTGTTGAACTTAGTGATGATGAAATCAAGGCTGAAGCAAATAAATGGGAATTAAGCCATGGTGGAATTTCAGGTAGAACAGCACAGCAGTTTGCTAACTATCTGGCAGGTCAGCAGAAATAATAATTATTATGTGTGGGTAACTTTTCAATAATAATCAACATATGTAGATAAATCTTGCAAGGTTGTTAAAAAAATTAACCTTGCAAGATAAAAGAAAAATAAAAAATAAAATTTTTTTCAAAAAAATTAAAAAAGTACTTGCATTGTTATGGTGACTGTGCTAGAATATTTTTTGTCGCGAGACATTGGCCCATCGCCAAATGGTAAGGCACTGGACTCTGACTCCAGCATTTTCAAGGTTCGAATCCTTGTGGGCCAGCTTTAAACCACTTCGTTATGAAGTGGTTTTTTTCTTTCTAAGATTATCAAAATTCATTTGTAAAGCTAAGAATATATTTATAGTCTGTAATCCTGTATCCTATTTTACGCAACTGTTTGGATTGAAAGCATAGAAGTTCTTTTTGTCCATGTCTTCAGTTACCATTCGTAGAGCTTCGCCAAAACGTTGAAAATGAACAATTTCTCTTGCTCTTAAGAATTTAATAGGTTCTCGAACATCACTTTCTTTTACAAGAGTTAGGATATTATCGTATGTTTTTCTGGCTTTTTGTTCCGCAGCCATATCTTCTATAAGGTCTGCAATAGGATCACCACAAGATTGGAAGGTAGTAGCTGAGAAAGGAACACCTCCGGCAGACTGTGGCCATACGCCCAAAGTGTGGTCGACATAGTATTTCTCAAAGCCTGCAAGGTCAATATCATCACAAGGAAGGTCTTTTACAAGCTGGGAAACAATGGAGCCGACCATTTCGAGATGCCCAAGTTCTTCCACCGCAATATCGTTGATTAAACCTGCAACTTTAGGGTTTTTCATTGCAAATTTCTGTGACATATAACGCATTGCGGCCCCTGCTTCTCCGTCAGGACCCCCATACTGCAAGAACGTATAACGGCTCAAACCCCGATAAATAAAGGGGTTCTAGTAATTGATAAAATAGTAAAGAGTGAATTTTTCCTCTTTTTTATTGAAAACTATCTTTTGAACGACACTGGTAAGTGCTTCGTGCTTTTGCGTTTCGCTTGTTTCATCAGATGCAATGATGTCATAAGCGGAACGTATTTTTTTTAGCAATAATGTTTGTTCTGCATTATCGTCTTTTAATTCTGATAACATCTGTTCAAGGTTAGCTTTTTCCTCGAACAGAATACGTTTGTTTTCCTTGTATTCTTCAATGGTGTCTATGCCATCACGGTAAGCCTGTTTAATTCTTGCTTCCTTAAATGAGATCTTCTTAATGTTGTCTTCAATTAATGCACGTTCGGAATCATCCTTTTTAGTGGCAGTAGCATTGTAAACAACATTGCCGGAAGATATTACATCCTTGAAAGATTCAAGTATTGCAGACTGAATAATACGTGCGTTAGTGCTGTGAGATTCAGAACAGGAAGCGTGATTGTAGTTGGTACATTGAAAGTATGTATTTCCGGACTTGTTTGTTCCAACACGTACAAGTTTGCCACCGCAATTTGAGCATACTAACATTCCTGATAGCCAATGTCTGTATGTGGAAGCAGGACGTGAGCCACGTGGTCGTCTTGTAGCTTTGTCTCTCTCCTGTGCAGCTTTCCATAGTTCGTGTGATATTATTCTTGGGTAATCAGCCTTAACAGAAATCCATTCAGAAGAATCCTTAAGCTTTCTGGTAGCTTTTTCAGTTTTGTTCCATAAAAGTTGTTGATCATAAAATTCATTTCTTACTATGTATGCAACAGTTCGGTTCTGAAAATTTCCACCACGTTTAGTTTTATAACCAAGTGAATTTAACTTTCCTGCAATTTCATAGAATGACAGTTTGTCATTAACAAACAAGTCAAATATCTTCTTCACTATGATTGCCTGCTCTGGGACTATAACAGGAGAGCCATCCTCCATCTTGTAGCCAAGAGGTGGCGATATGTTACAACCGCCCTGGCGTGCGCGTTCTGACATACCACGTAGAACTTCAACCCCCAAATTAATGGAATAGTATTCGTCCATCCATTCAAAGATACGTTCCACAAGCTGTCCTATAGCTCCATCAGGAAGAGGTTCGGATATTGACACAAGTTCAACACCTGCACGTTTAAGCAGATTCTTGTATACAATGGATTCTTCCTGATTACGTGCGAATCTTGAAAACTTCCAAACAAGAATAACCTCTATTGGATGTTCATTGCTCTTTGCAAGTGAAATTAATTGTTGAAAGGCAGGTCTGTTCTTGACCTTTCTTCCTGAAATACCTTCGTCTACAAAGATGAAATCCTTTGGAATAACAATACCGTTCTTCTTGGCATAGTCTAAGCCCAGCTTTTGCTGTGCAGCAGGTGAATATTCCAACTGATCATCTGTAGATACTCTAATATATAAAGCTCCTATCTTCATTTTGAAACTCCTTTTGTAAATTTATGAAAAAAACGGTAAAAAAATAACACCGTTTGCAAAGGTGCTCCAAAAATAGTATAATCATTCTTGTCTAGGGAGTGGTTAATACCATTCTTGGAGCCGGTCCTTTGTGGCCGGTTCTTTTTTTAATAAATATAGTAATTTTTATGAGGATGCTTATTGAACATAGAATCCCATAAAAAAACAGTTCCTTCATAAGGATCATATTGTAAAGGGCCAACTACATCTGATTGAATGCAAATTTTATCACCAACTTTAACATCAGATAAATTTTGATTAGCAAACCAATACATTTCATTCCCAGAAGAGTCAGCTAAAAGAACTAAATATTTAGAAGAAGATGCAGCCTCATAAATTGAAGCACCATCATCAAGATTCTTTTTTATGAAGTTCTTTGTTAATTGATGAATATTTTTAACCTTTCCATATACAAGGGAAAAGGAATCATCAGTAACAGATCTATAATTGTAATTTTCAATATTATAGTTAAATTTAGGAACACTAATGTTTGGAGAGATTATTTTACAATTTTTTATAGAATCTATGTTAAATAAACCCTTAATAACAATGTTGTCACCTTGCTCAATAAATATATAACGTGTATCTGATTCCTCAAGATTTAATGTTAAAATTTTATTGTAAAAATAATCCGAATCACTAGCGTTGCTATCTTCGTCTAAATATTCGGAATATGTTTTTTGAGAAACAATACATAAGTTGCCAGATTCGTCATATAAAGCTTTTCCCCTTATAGTAATATCTGATTTATAAGATAGCTTATATTTAGTACAAATATCCTTATACAGAGAATCCTTTTTTTGCTGCAATTCATCTTTTGTTAAATATTTTGTCTTGGAATCAAAATCTTTAGCAATGGCAACTAGACTATTGTCCAAATTATCAATTAAAAATTCAGAAGTACTATTAGAAGCTGATTCAACAACAGAGCTTGTCTCAACAGAAGAATTAATAATTGAATTAACGCTAGGAGTTTTTGAACAACCAGAAAGGAAGGCTACTGCAGTAGCTAAAAAAACTCCAAATCTTAATTTGCTATAATTCATAAAACCTCCTAAATGCTTGGTAAAAATTACCAAACAAAAAAAGTAAAAAAATACGATATAATATGTAGTATGGTAAAAATACTGCTATGGCAAAAAAGAATTGAAAAAGGCTTTTCATTGCGTAAATTAGCAAAGCTAAGCGGACTTTCAAAAACCACCATCAACGATATAGAGAACGGGAAGCTCTCACCAACAGTTGATGAGCTATATATGCTATCTATTTCACTTGAATGTAGAATAGAAGACTTATATACGTATTAGAATATCATTCTACATATTTAATGTACATACTATACAAGTATTTGTCCGAAATCACGGACAAATGAACATGAAGCGTTGATTAATCGACTTTACAGATATAAGATAAATGTATCAAATATACGTAAGGGGGATCAATCAATGAAGAATACAAAAGAATTAATAATTAGAATGCTCAATCAAATGGATGAGCCAACATTAAAACATTTGTATCAATTGATTCAATATTATTTTTTAAGGAACCATTAATCAGGTTCCTTTTTTTCTTGTTCGGCTATTACATTTTTCATGTACTTAACAATAATAGCCCTTTCTTCCTTTGTTAATTTAATAAATTCAGTGATTATGGATTTATCATAATCGTCTAAGTCATATTCAAATGCAAGCTGATCAATAAGAACTGTTGGAAATTCCATAAAAGGATTTCCTTTTCCTTCAGTAAGCCAAAAGTAGTCTACATTATATTCTCGACAGATAGATCTTATCATACTTTCAGAAATCCCATTAGTACCAGTCTCCCATTGACTTACGGTATTCTTTGCTACACCAATTTTTTTGCCAAAAGTTTCCATTGAAACACCTAAAAGATTTTTTCGTAATTCTTTAATTCTTTCACCGACTGTCATATATATTCCTCCTTTCTTTGTTGTTTATAAGAACATATTAGCATAGCTTTTTTTAAAATTCAATACAAAAAGTTCTTAAAAAGAACAAAAAACAGTTGACAAAGTTCTTCATAAGATATATATTGTTCTTGAACAGAACAAAAAATGGCTGTAATTATGTAAAAGAAATCTAGTAGCCCATTAGTTGATGGAATGGTAACGGGGCAAAGAAGCCAGTTCTGTTCTTGCCCCGTTGCAAATAAAGGAAAGGAGAAAGATGAAACCAACGTTTTTTGAAGATGATACAAACATAATTCAATATGGAGAGCTTTTAAAAGCAATGTATACCGAAGAGAATGATTCGGCAAAGAAGGATGCATTGCATTTTGCAATGGATACTATAGGAGTTATGGAAATAAAGGAATACAAAGAAATGATAAGAAGACACGAATATGTCAACAAACGCTTTGATGATCGGTTAGCCATATTGGAAATAAAATGTGTTGATATGAAAGAAAAAATATCAGCAATGCAGAAAAAGATAAAGGCACTGCTGATACTGGAAATTCTCACTGTATTAAGTTTGATATTAGCACAGTTTTTTTAGGAGATGAAATGACAGATGATAAAGAAAAATATGCAGCAGCAGTAATGTTGGATGGATATTTAAAAGCTAAAAGAGATGAATTACCAGAGCCAATGCAAAGATTTATTTATATAGGAATAAGGGAAATCATAAAAAACATTAGCCCGGGATTCAAGAAACAGAAAGAAGAAGAGTTGAAAGTAATTATTTCAACCGAATCGGATTGGATAAGGTTCCAATCGGTTCAGGAAGAGAGGAAAAATGAGTTTTAGCGAAGTAAGAGAAAAAATGACAAATATATATGAAAAGCTAAGTGATAAAACATTGGAAGCTTTGGAAAAAGAAAAAGGTAATCATATTAGCAGACGAACTGAAAAGATGATTACCTTATGCTACACATTATATGAAAAAATAATGCGTTAGATGATAATAGTTTAATTACTATTATTTTCACTTAATTGGACTAACTTATCATAAACTTTCTGCATAAAGTCAGCAACACCATCGCCGACAGGCTCATTTAAAGTATGTTCATTTTTAGATAATGCAGAAACTGTGATGTCTTTAGTCCATTCTAATAAAACATTTTTATTCATTTTAATTCTCCTTTCTTGGGTACTCGGTGCTGTAACACCTGTAAATATATTATACAAGCCCAAGAAGGGAAATTAAAGGCAGAAAGGAGAACGATATGTACCCAATGAAATTTCAGGAATACGTTGAACTTTTAAGAATTATACAGAGAATGCAAATAAGAATAAATTTAATGTTGCTTGGAGATTTAGTGGTTGTTCTGTATTTAATAATACGAGATGTATTTTAAGGAGGTGGCAAGTTATGTATGCAGCAGAAGAATTAAGAAAAGAAAATCAGGAACTAAAAGAAAGTACACAGTTGTACAAACAGTTGTCAAAGGAAGAAAAAAATAAGGTGGAAGGAATAATGCTGGGGCTTAAGTTGGCAAGAGAGCATAAATCAGCATAGGTGGAAGAGATGTCGAAGAAGTCAAGTGTTTTAACAGATGATATGGAGCATTGCTTTGTGTGTGGAAGTCCATATGCTGAATGCCATCACGTGTTTTTCGGTTCATATCAGAAAAAGTACGCAGATAAGTATAAGTTTTATTTGCCATTGTGCCCGGAACATCACAAGGGGAATAGTGGTCCACACATGAATAAGACTAAGGACATTGAGTACAAGAAGATGGCTCAACGCTATTATGAGGAGAACATATCAGACAGATCAGACTTTATGATGGATTTCGGCAAGAATTATCTTTGGGATGAAGAAGTACAACCAGTGTAGGCATAAGATGAATTAGAAAGAAGGTGGTAAAGATGAAAGTTGTATCTGTGGTGATTTATCAGGGTAAGGAATATCTATGGGATGAGTTACCGGAAGAAAAGAAGAAAGAGTTTACTAAGAAATTAAATAAGCAGACTGCAGACAGATTAGGTTACGTGGCAGCAAGGTAGCAGTCGTAATGTTCCACTATGCAGAGGGCATCTGTTATCCCCCCATCCGTGTATGTTTTTTTCGCTAAGAAATTAGTTTTTTTTACGGTTGCAGGTGTCCTTTGCATAGTGGAACAGGAAAAATACAAGGAAAAGAGGAAAGAGAATGATTGTTGTAGACGAAAAGAAGACAAGATTTGAAGGAAAAACAATAGATTTGTGTACAGAAATGGAAGACGCATTAATAGTATTTAGAAAAATGCTTTGTGATGATCTTGGAGAAACAGAAGGAATGAAAATATTTAACAGGTGCATAGAATTATCAAAAATGTCAGAAGAAGAAAAAGAGAATGAGATGAAAAAAGCAAAGCAGGAAGTGATGAATGATTTAAAGAAAATAATTAGAGAAATGTTTGATTTGAGGTAGTGCGAATGGAAGTAAGAGAAATAAAAAAAGAGCCTGAATGCTTAGAAGTACATTCAAGCCCAAAACGCTATAAGAGATTGTATCAGGAATACAGAAATAAAGCAACAATATTGGCAAAAAAACTATGGCACAAGAATGTTGTCATTAGTTTTTTAATAACCTACCTCCTATTTTCAAAGGGGTGGATAATTGTATCCACCCTATTTGGAACTGTGATGGTAGGAATAAGTTTAGTAATTCTCATTTATCAGATGTTAAAGGAATGGGACAACATGTAGAGGAGATGTATTAATTATGGCAGAGCACCTTGGAGCATCAAGCTCAAACAAATACTATAACACGATAGAAGTCAGATGCATTTATTCAGGTAATTCAAGGAAGTATACAATAACAAGTCCTGTATCGGACAGAGCAAAGGAAATATACCGGGACAAATTTATGAAGGAAGAATGTCAGTGTAAGTCCTGCATTGAGAGAAGAGAGCATAGGGCAAAGGTTATTAATGCTTTGAGAAGAAGTAATGCAACAAGGGAGTTAAGACTTTTAGGTGAACAGTGATGAAGGTAAAAACAGGAAGATATGTCATTGAAGTAATGACTGAACGAATGGCAGAGCTGGAAGAGGAGATTGCCGGAATCGAAAAGCAACTAAAAGAAAAGAATCAGGAATATGCTCAAATTGTTCAATTTTTAGAAACACATGAAGTTTAGACCATATGGGAAAGGAAGGTAAATGTATATGGCAAAGGTAAATAAAATAATGGTAACTATTCCAACGGAGAAAATTCATCCACACCCACAGAATCCAAGAAAGAGTATTAAGAATGTGGACGAGCTGGCAGACAGCTTGAAAAAGAATGGAATCATGCAGAACTTAACTGTAGTTCCAAAGGAAGATGCAAAGGGAGAGTATCTTGTGCTTATAGGGCATAGAAGACTTGAAGCCTGTAAGAAAGCAGGGATAACGGAAGTACCTTGCAGAATTATTAAGGGACTAACTCTTGAAGAACAGGTTGGTCGAATGCTTGAAGAGAATATGCAACGTGATGATTTGGAGATATGGGAACAGGCACAGGGCTTTCAGATGATGTTGGATTTGGGTTCAACAGAAGAGGAACTTGTGGAAAAGACAGGATTCAGTAAGCAAACCATCAGACATAGACTTAATCTTGCCAAGCTTGACGGTGAAGAACTTAAAAGCAAGGATGAAAGCATTCAGCTTACGTTGAAGGAACTGTACGAACTTGAAAAGGTTAAGAATATTGATGATAGAAACGAGATATTGAAAAAGGCACAAAGGGCAGGGGACATCAGATTGCTTGTTGCAAGTTATCTTGAAGGGAAGGAACTGGAGAAGAAAGCAGGTGCAGCATATGAGGTACTTAAAGGTCGATTTCCTGAAATGGAAGTGATTCCAATATCAGATACATATAAAAGAGGAATGCATACATTACTTTACAGCAATTTAAGGGACATGACCATTGATGAAGTAAGGGAGAAAATGGAATCGGTGGAAATCCGGGGCAAGGCATATTACAGAATTAATTGTGGCTGGATATATTTGTATTCATATGAAGAACCAAAGGAAGAGAAGAAGACGGAAGAACAGTTAAAGAAGGAAGAAGAACGTAAGAAAAAGAAATCAATAGAAGATGAACTTGACAATATGTTTAAAGGGATAGTGAGTCAGGCAGAAAGTAAAATCAGAAAGATTATTCAAATTGAAGAATATCGAAGGAAGAATAATGAAGTATTGCTTGAACAGCTATGGAAATTGGCTCTTAAGCTGATGATTCAGTTAAGAGAAGACACAATGATTGATTATGCAATCGGAGATGAGGAAGAAACTGAAGAAAATGTAATGAATGCAAAGACATACATAGAAGGACTTGGAATTACAGGACAATTGTTAATATTAATAGCAGACGAGTTAGAAGATGCATATTCCTACATTATTAACTACAAATCCGAATATGACGAAAAAAACGGCAAAAGGATAATGGAAGTCTGCAGGTTCTTGGAGCAGTTCGGATTGAAGCTAAATGAGGAAGAATATCAGGTGTTGGACGGAACACATGAGATGTTCGGAAAGGTGAAATGATGATGAAAGAATTGAAAAATTATAGAGTAAGTTGTAGGTGATTTAATGAAAGGAGAGCTAAGGAATGAAAGAGCTGAAAGATGGAAGATAGATTAAAAGAATTAAAACGTGAATTATGGAGTAATGTTGAAACAGCATTTAATGATGAATATGTAGATTATTATGTAGCAGAAGAATTTTGTGAAAAGGCATATAAAAAAGCAATTGATGATATGCTTGCTAAAATTAAAAAGAATGAGACTATTTTATTAAATGATAATGGGCAGACAAATTATCATGAATATGCAATATCTATTACAAAAATTGAAGAAATCGTAAAGAAACTAAAAGGAGAAGAGGATGAATAGAATAATGTGTTTATTAACAGGAGGGCATAAATTCAAATCGGGAAGTACGCTAGCCCACTGTGATGACAAAAAAAAGATGTGTACTATAACTGAAACCTGCTATAAGTGTGGCAAACAATTTAGTTTTTCAGCAACATATAAGAACTTCGGAATACCAGAATAAGGAGAGTGAGAGGAATGACAAGTTACGAATTTGAAAAGGCTGCAAAGAATGCAGTGATTAAAGTATTAAACGAAAATATTAACATTAGCGAATTAGACCTAGTGTGGTTTGCGCACGAATTAGGTTATAAGAAGTGTACTATTTGGGGACAGCCAATGTGTGACAGATACGCAGAAGTTACATACAACAGAGACAAGGATGAAATGTATGTTGATATTTATAAAAAGATTAGTAATACAAAAATTCAAAGAGAACAATTTAACATGGAAGTGTGGTGATTAGGATGCGATTAATAGATGCAGATAAAGTAATCAAAGTATTAAATGATTATATAGAGCACAGAAATTCTTATAACAACGAAGATATTCAAAAGCAAAGAGAAACAAAAATAGGTAATAAAATGATAGAAGGATGTATAGGAACTATTAGAGAGCAACCAACAGCCTATGACGTGGATAAGGTTGTGGAACAGTTAGAAGATAGAAGTAAAGAATATAATTCTGGTGTAAGGTTACACGGAAAGCCAGAGAAAATAATTACTAATGAAGCAATCAAGATAGTGAAAGGCGGTGGACGTGATTAGTTATGATGCTGACACCAAACTATCACTAGGACATAAATGCAAGAAGAAAGTTAATAGAGGAATTGAAAAGTGAGCAGAACGATAAATTATGATTTGTTTTTTAAGGAAAAATACATTGGAACGTATACAGCCAAGATGATAGCCAAGAAGCTTGACTTGAATTATGAATACGTTACATTGTCTGCCAGACAAGGCAAGACCATGAAGAAAAACTGGAAAGCAGTAAAGTCAGACAAGGAATTAACAAAAAAGAGACAGGCGGTGATTGACCATCAAAAAATAGTCAGAATGCAGAAAAGGTTAAAGGTTACTGATTCTATTCGACCGGAAAGAACATCAAGTGCAGGGAGAACATATAAGCTTCCTGTTTGGAGGTGCATGTAATGCTATACGAAAACGACATAAATGTAGATTCATTCTGTGAGGAATTGATTAAAAATGCAAGCATTAACTGGCCAAAGGCTTTTGTTCAAAAGTTGGAAGACTTGGTTGAAGCAACAAAAAACGAAGAAAACTATGGCTTTGTGGCTGAAACAAACAATAAACTAAGGAGAATTGAAATGGGATTTAAGGAATTGCAGGACGAAATTGCAGCAGACATTAAGGAACTGCAGGAATACAGAGCCACAGGATTAACACCGGACCAGATAAGAGAGATGGATAAGGAGTATTCAGAGTTGGCAAGACAGCTTAATGAGGAAAAGAAAATAACAAGTAATTTGAGAAAGGAGCTAAGTTATGAGTGAGACATACATAGGAGCTTGTGTCTACTGTGGCCAGACACAGCAGATTATGGAACCCATTGGAACATCAGAGGAAGAGTTAAACAAGGTTGCAACAATGATGTGTACCTGTGATGAAGCAAGACTTTATCAGAAAATAAGCAATGCTGAAAGAAAGATAGACGGATTACTTCTTGAAAGATATCCAAAGGCAGCAGAGCTTAGCAAGATTGTTGTTGGAATGGTGGCAAGAGACGAGGTGGCCGATGTGACAATCAACACCGGAATGCAGATGAAAATAAAGATTTCAAGGAATACCAAGGGAGAAATAAAGGTTAAATGTACGGAAACGTACAACAGTGAAGTGAATGTGTAGGTGAGCAGATTGTTAATATATGTAAAGCTTGTGGTGATGTTCGTGGTAATGTTGCTTTTGACATTAAATTGGATGTTACTGCTTGGAAGGGAGAAAATGATGAAACAGCCGAGAAAACCGACAAGGGAGCAAAAAATACTTTTGGTTAAGAATGGATATGATCCCATGAAGTTTGGGATTGTAAGAGAAAAGAAAAATGAGGATTTCTTTAAGGCAATCAATGTTGAGACAAAGGAAATTATCAAGATAAACTACTAGAAATGTAAAGCTAAATAAGAGTTAAAAAACGTGGTCCAAGTGGCCACGTTCATAACTTGATATTCATATTATAGTTATGACGAAAGATAAGAAATCAGGGAGTAGGATTAATGTACATCAAGAAAACATATCAGTTTAAAAATTCAATAGAGGTTGAAAAAATGTACAGTGCACGTTTTGGGAAAAAGGGAATGAAGCATAACGCAAAGACCAATCCTTCCCCGGAAGCCATGAAAAAGCATAACAGAAAGAAATGTGCTGATAATCTTAGAAGACTGATTAAGCTTAACTTTCAGGATGGCTGGCACATGACCTTGACATACAGAAAAGATGATAGACCGGACAGAGCATTGGCCAAGAGATACGTTAACAACTTCCTACGTAGAATGAAGTACTGGTTGAGCAAGGAAGGTGTGGAGCTTAAATACATTCTTGTGACAGAATATGAGAACAAGGCCATACATCACCACATCATAATCAATGACAGTCCAAACCTCATTAAGCTTGTTGGAAAGCAATGGCCACACGGACAGGCTAACTTTACTCTTTTGTATGTTGATGATGATGTTGCCACTCTTGCAGAATATTTAATCAAGGAAACTGACAAGACTTTCAGGGAAGACCCTGACTGTAAGCTTAGATACACCTGCTCACGAAATCTTGAAAAGCCTGAACCAAGAGTTGAAATCATTAAGGCTAACGAATTTAGGAAAGAGCCTAAGATACCAAAGGGTTACATTCTTGAAGCAGACAGCCTTGTTAACGGAGTAAGTTCTGCAACAGGTTATGAATATCAGAGTTACCGATTAACCAAAATCCCGGAGAAAGGAAAAAGGAATGAAAGACAGAAAAAACCATTACGAGGACACGATAGTGGCGAAGTGTCCGTTTTACCGCAGAAAGGAAAAACAAAAAATCGTATGTGAAGGTCCCTATGATGATTGTCTGTCATTAATCCAAACCTTTGGAAGCAATGTTAACAGAGACAAGCAGTTGGAGATATTCTGTGGGGACCGTTACAAGAACTGTGAAATATACAGAATGATAATGGAAAGCAAGTATGAATAATCACAAGGAAAAGACCGGATTATGCCTAAAAGTGGCAATAGTAGAAATGCGGTCTTATTTGAGTACACAATTCAATAAAAAAATAACAAAAAAAATTAACCTTGTCAGGGGGAGTAGAATTCCCCTGATTTTTTTATGTAAAATTTTTTATTGAAGGAAGGTGTGGCAATGGCAAAAAAGAAACAGAAAAATTCGGAGGATATATTAAGTCTTATAAAGACTGAATATATTTCTGACCCAAAAACTTCATATCGAAAGCTCGCCGAGAAGTATAAATATCCGCTAAAGAAAATAGCTGCAGCAGGAAGAAAGGAAGGGTGGGGACAGCTTAGGGTACAAGTAAGGGACAAAACCGTGAAAAAAACCATCAACAGAATTTCCACCGAAAAAGCAGACGAATTGGCGGACGTAATTACCAACGCAAACAAGGTGTTGAAAGTCATTGGAAAAGCGTTCGAAGATGATAAACAATTCAATCGGCACATTGTAATAAACAACAAAATAACACAAGAAAAGGTTTACAAGAAAGTTGATACAAGGGCACTTAGGGACATTACAACCTGCTTAAAGGACATTGCAGCAGTTGGAGAGCTTATGAAGCAGGGAAATGAAGATAACGAAGGAAAGTCAATTGAAATAATTCTTGGAGATGGAGAAGGCTATGATGTCTAATGTCAAAGTTAAACTGGGAAAGCCAAATCCCAAACAAGATAAATTCTTAAAGGCAAAGGCAAAGAATGTCGGATATGGCGGAGCACGTGGCGGAGGTAAAAGTTGGGCCATAAGAGCAAAAGCTACAATATTGGCTACTAAATATGCAGGAATACGTCTGCTAATAGTCAGAAGAACATATGCAGAGCTTATGTCTAACCACGTTAAACCTTTAAAGGTAACATACGCAGAATTAATGAAAAAGAAATTAGTTAAATTCAATAAAACTGAAATGGAATTTACTTTCTGGAATGGTTCGACAATCAAATTTCAATATTGCGACAAAGAATCAGATACAGATGCTCTGCAAGGTTCGGAGTATGATGTGATATTCATTGATGAAGCTACACAGCTCTTAGAATCACAAATGAAGGACATAGTGGCCTGTTGCAGAGGTGTAAACAACTTTCCAAAAAGAATTTATTACACTTGTAATCCCGGAGGCAGAGGACACGCATACATTAAGCGCATATTCATCACGAAAAGTTACAATCCGGGAGAAAATCCCAATGATTATGAATTTATTCAGGCAGGGGTCAAAGATAACAAAGTACTTATGAAATATCAGCCCGACTACATAGCACAGCTTGAAGCGTTACCACCTGCAAGAAGAAAGGCTTGGCTTGAAGGTTCGTGGGACGTGTTCGAGGGACAGGTGTTTGAGGAGTTCAAGGATAATCCTGAAGGATATGAGAGCAGACAGTGGACTCACGTCATTAAGCCGTTTACACCGCCAAAGAGCTGGAAGATTTACAGAAGCTATGACTTTGGATATGCAAAGCCGTTTAGTTGCGGTTGGTGGGCAGTGGACCATGACGGATGCATGTACAGAATATTGGAATATTATGGTTGTAGAAAGGGTGAGGAAAATGTGGGCTTGAAGATAACGGCAGACCAGCAGTTCAGGGAAATAGCAAGAATGGAAGATGAACATCCGTGGCTTAAGGGAAAGAAGATTGAAGGTGTGGCTGATCCTGCAATATGGGACACGTCAAGAGGAGAGAGCGTTGCAGAGACAGCAGAAAAATACAGGATATTCTTTGAGCGTGGCGATAATAAGCGAATAGCCGGATGGATGCAGTTACATTACAGACTACAGTTTGATGAAAACGGCTACCCAATGATGTATGTATTTGAGAATTGCAGGGATTTCATAAGAACAATTCCAAGTCTTGAATTTTCGACTACAAATCCAGAGGATGTTAACTCGGATATGGAAGACCACATAGCAGATGAGACAAGATACATGTGCATGATGCGCCCTATGTCACCAATAGAACCGGTAGCAAAGGAGATTCATCTTGAAGACCCATTGAATCAGTTTAAGCAAGGAGTATAAGAATGTTTGACAAGTTTAAAGCAAAAAGAATGTTAAGAAAGGCAGAAAAGCAGATGAAGGAAAGAGATTATGCGTCAGAAGACAGCTATACACCATCTTCCGATATGGTGCAGAGCGATAGAAGAATAGCAGATGCAGCAGTTAAGCCAATAGGCGAAAAGGAAATCATTGAAGCAACATCAATTATGTTGAAGTACAAGGAAGGTAAGGCGAACACAGAAAGAAGAATCATTGAAAACGAACAGTGGTGGAAGAGAAGACACTGGGATTACATCAGAACATCAAAGCAGAAGGATGAGGTTGAGCCTACATCAGCGTGGCTGTTTAATTGTCTGATGTCAAAATATGCTGACTATATGGACGCATATCCCGAACCTAATGTTTTGCCAAGGGAAGAAGGGGATAAGGCAGAAGCCAAGATGTTATCATCAATCATTCCTGTGATATTGGAACAGAACGGCTTCTATAAGGTGTATTCAAAGAAAGCGTGGAACATATTAAAGGCAGGTTCGGCAATCTATGGCATATTTTGGGATGGAAGCAAGCTTAACGGGCTGGGTGACATATCAATCAAGAATGTTGACTTCCTGAATTTGTTTTGGGAGCCGGGAATAACGGACATTCAGGATAGCGAGAATGTATTCCATACCAATCTTGTGTCTAATACAAAGCTTGTACAGATGTACCCACAGCTTGAAGGAAAACTTGGTGGCGGAGCTATAGCAAAGGCTGAATACTTTTATGAGGACAATGTTGACACCACGGACAAGAGCATGGTGGTTGAATGGTATTACAAAAAGTATCAGAACGGTAAACAGGTTCTTCACTACGTTAAATACGTTAATGATGTTGTGATTTATGCATCTGAAAATGACACTGAAAGACCAACAGAGGAAGTGGAGCAGGAAGTAATTGACGAAAACACAGGAGAAACAATGGTAAATCCTGATACAGGAGAACCGGTATATAAAAAGGTGCAGCAGGAAACAGGAGAAGAAAGCATTGCGGAACGTGGATGGTATGACCACGGACAGTACCCGTTTGTGGTGGAGACAATGTTCCCGGTGGAAGGTTCACTTTGTGGATTCTCATACATAGACATCTGCAAGGAACCGCAGAAGTACATTGACCTTTTAGATCAGGCAGTATTAAAAAATGCATTGATGAATACAATCCCAAGATATTTAGTGGGGCAGAATTGTGGAATTAATGAAGATGAATTACTTGATTGGCGAAAACCTACGGTGCACGTAACAGGAAGCCTTGAAGAATTGAGATTGCAGAAATTAACACCACCGGACATGAATGGTTCGGCAATAACAAAGGTTAATGACAAGATTAACGAAATGAAGGAGACAACAGGCAACACGGACGTGGCAAGAGGTAACATTGGCGGTGGAATAACATCAGGTTCAGCAATCAGTGCCTTACAGGAAAGTGCCGGTAAGACATCAAGAAGTCAGAATAAGATGTCATATGACGCTTATGGTGATGTAATCACTATGGTAATAGAGCTTATAAGACAGTTCTATGATGCACCAAGACAGTTCAGAATTATGGGAAAGAAAGGCTATGAATACGTCACATACAGTAACGAGAACATTAAGGCACAGGAACAGGAAATGGACTTTGATTTGGATGTTGGATATAGATTACCTGTATTTGATGTAGAAGTGTCCGCACAGAAAGCAAATCCATATTCCAAGAACAGTCAGAATGAATTGGCATTACAGCTTTATGGAGCTAACTTCTTTAATCCTGAAAATGGAGATGTGGCACTTGCAGCTCTCGACATAATGGATTTTGCCCATAAGGAAGATGTCATTGCAAAGATTCAGACCAACGCTACTTTGTACAGAGAAAACAATGAATTAAAGCAGCAGATGATACAGCTTGCTTCCACTCTTGATCAGGAACACGGAACAAACATGGCCGAACAGTTGGCACAGTCGTTTGACCAGAATCAGATGGGAACAGGAGAACCGGTACCGGATGTTAACCTATCGAAAGATAGTGAACACCCATTTAACGAAAGGGCAAGAGAGAACGCTAACGCAGCCACTCAGGTAAACGAATGATAAAAATAACATTAACAAAGAATAGCCTGTACATTACAGGGCACGCCCAATATGCTCCGTTAGGAAAGGACATTGTGTGTGCAGCAGTTAGCATATTGGCATTTACATTTATGAATACATATCCTGTAAGGATAAACAAGTACGGAAATAACATCATTGATTTAAGCTTTGATGAAGATGTTGACACGAAATTCATAAGAACAGGATTTAAGCTCATAGAAGAGGAATATCCAAATAATGTAAGAGTGTTTGAGGGGGGATAGAATTCCCCCCTTTTAGTAATTTATCATAAATAACATAAGGGTCGCACCCTCAAACAGCAGAAAGGAGACAGAAATGTCAAAATATAAGTTATACCTACAGTATTTTGCGGAAGGCGCAACCGCAGGAGGAGAAGGTGATTCGGGCGAAGGAACTGTGGACGCCGCACAGGTAGTATATGGCAAACAGGAATCCGAAGAATCAGTAAATGATGAAGAATCCAAAGCTGTGGAAGACACAGAGGAAAAGGATGAAGGACCATCATTTGAAGAACTGATTAAGGGAAAGTACAAGAATGACTTTGACGACAGAGTACAGAACATAGTTCAAAATCGTGTTAAGAACATCAAGACATATGAAGAGCAGATGCAGGAATTAAGTCCGGCACTTGAAGTGCTTGCTGAAAAATATGGAGTTGATGATCCGGGCAACATTAAATCGTTGGTTGAAGCAATAACCAATGATGATGAACTGTACGAAGAGGAAGCAGAGGAACGTGGAATTGATGTTGAAACATTAAAACACATCAAACACATTGAAAGACAGAATCAGGCTTTCACGGAAGAAATGGCACAGAGAGAAAGAGATGCACAGAATGCAGAGGCTTGGCAGAACATTCTTAGTCAGGAAGCAGAAGTGCAGAAAACTTATCCCGGATTTAGCCTTGAAAGTGAAATGCAGAATGATGATTTTGCAAGACTTGTAGCTTGTGATGTGCCGGTTAAGACGGCATTTGAGGTAATTCACTCTAATGAAATTCAGGCGGTTGCTGCAAAAGTTGTGGCAGACAACACAGCCAAGAAGATTGCCAATTCCGTAAAGGCAAATCAGAAGAGAACCGGTGAAGGACAGGGCAATAGTCAGGCGGTCATAGTCAAAAAGGATCCTAAGTCATTAACAGATGAAGACAGAGACAGAATATATGAAAAGGTTATGGCAGGAGAGAAGATTGCTTTTTAACTCCTGCATTAAGGAGAAAAGAATGAAGACAAAATTAGATTTACAGTATTTTGCTGATTTAAACACTAACATCACAAGTGACAGTGGAATGTCAGCAGAACAGAAAGAGTATTATGACGGAGAATTACTCCGTAGAGCAAAACCAAATCTTGTACATGCACAGTTTGGAAAGAAAGCACCATTGCCACAGGGAAATGGTAAAAATGTAAGATGGAGAAGAATGAAGTCATATGGACCTGCATTAACTCCATTACAGGAAGGAATCACACCTAAAGGCAAGAAGGCAGTATTTGAAAGCATTGAAGTAACAGCAGAACAGTATGGTGATTACACAGCAGTATCAGACAGATTAAAAATGGAATCCACAGATCCAATTATTCTCGAACTTACAAGAGAACATGGCATTCAGTCTGCAGAAACAATTGACACTGTAACAAGAAATGAATTGCAGACAGGAACATCCGTAATCTTTGCACCAAAATCAACAGGTGCGGTTGTATCAACCAGAGCAGACTTGGATAAGACATGCAAGTTAACACCGAAAGTAATTTCAATGGCAAAAACAGTGTTGAAGAGAAGAAGTGTACCAACAATTAACGGCTCATACATTGCAATCATTCATCCTGACATTGAACATGATGTTACTACAAATGATGATTTCATTGATGTGGTTAAGTATAACAATCAGGAAAAAATCTTTGAGGGTGAAATCGGTAAGTTATATGGAGTAAGATTTGTGTCAACGCCAAATGCTAAAATCTGGAATAATTCATCAGCCAGTCAGGGAGCAACACCTGCAGGACTAGCAGTTTATGGATGTTTATTCTTTGGAGAGGATGCATATGGTGTAGTTCAGCTTGAAGGTGGCAACATGGAGATGATTGTTAAGCAGTTAGGCTCAGGTGGAACAGAAGACCCATTGAACCAGAGAGCAACAGTAGGTTGGAAGGTAACTGACTATGCAACAAAGATTCTTGATGAAACAAGAATGGTAAGAGTTGAATGTTGTTCAGAAGACTTTAGCCCAATTGCAGAAGCAAACTAGGAGGATTTAAATATGGCAGAACCAACAAAGGAACAGCTTGCTGACGAGAATGCCGAACTTAAGGCAGAGTTAGAAGCACAAAAAAAGAAAGTAGCAGAACAGGAAGCACAGATTGCAGCAGCAAAGGAACGTGAGGCACAGGCAGAAAAAGAAGCAAAAGCACTTATTGCCGGAAAGGGAGTACCCGCAAATCCTGACGCAGAAAAGAAAGTCAAGTTCACATTCCCTACTATCAGAGGGAAAAATGCTGATAAGGACATCATCATATCAGTAAACGGACGTGACTATCAAATTCAGCGAGGAGTTGAGGTAAGTGTACCGAAGTTCTTGGTTGAAGCATATTACTGTAGCGAAGGAGCAAAAGACGAAGCGGATAACTACATAGAGGAAGTCGCAGAATAATCATATTTGAAAAATATATATCACGATAAAGGCAGGCGGATGGAAACATCCGTCTGATTTTTTTTAAGGAGAAAAAATGACAAGAGACGAAGTAATAACATCAGCAGACATTCTGTATCCTAATTCTTATGATCGTCAGGACAAGGAAAGGTGGATACAGGATGTTGAAAGAAAAATCGAATTGGAAATAATAAACACACACGAAGACCCAATAAGCAAAAATAAGGAAGAATTATATGCAGAACAGCCATATTCGGATATGTACATTCATTACATTATGGCACAGATAGACAAATATAACGAAGAATACGACAGATATAGCAATCATATGGCATTGTTCAATGAAGATTATTCAGAATATGAAAATCAGTATCATAGAACACACATGCCAATACAGCACGGAACGTTTAGTGTATAGGAGAAAAATATGAGATTACCGGAACTAGCAACAATTAAATCAAGTGTGACAACGATAAATGCCTTTGAGGGAATAAATGACAACGTGTACATTCCCGAAGGATATTTTAAGGACATGAAGAACATGACATCTGATTACTATCCGGCATTGGCTAATAGAAAGAAGAGAGACGTTTATTCAATGCGAGATGAACTATCAGCGATTAATGGTGCAATTGAAATAAATGGAAACCTGTATGTTGTTGAAGGAACAAAACTGTATAAAGATGGAAAGGCAGTAAGTGGAATAACATTAACAAATGACAAAAAGAAAATGTATGGCTATGGAGCATACCTTGTGATTATGCCGGATAAGAAGATGTATAACACGCAGGATGGAAAAGTTACAAACATGTCATTCACATACAAGATAAAGCAAAAAACACAGGACAACGTGTTACCAATGTTGTATTTGTCAGATAAGGATGGAAATCCGTATGCAGTAATGCCTACAGTTCCAAATCGAAGTGAGGATAGTACAGGAGATGAAAAAATAAATACGTTTAGGTCAGGAATGAGTTCGGAAATTCCAGCGTTTTGCTCTACTGATAAGATTAATCCGCTTTGGACTACAAAGGCTGTGGTAATGAATCACGAGGAAACAGAAAATGAAAACCTAGGTCTAATAACCATAACAAATGATAAGCTGGCAATTAAGTACTATGATTCAAATTATTCTATGTGGAACACAACAAGCCTATATGTTACATGGTGGTATCAGGCAGACACGGAAGCAAAGGCAAAGGAGATAACCAATGCAATTAAGGAAGGGGATTTCATAAGCCTTAAAGTTGAAGATTCAGCAGGAAGAGACATGGAATCATCTGATTATCCATCATACACATACAACTTATGGAAGTATTTTAGTCAGTATGCAAAGGTTGAAAACGTATTAATAAGTGGAAAACAGATAGGAATAGTATTTTCCAATACGGGAATAGATTATCTCAATTATTATGCAAAGCAATATAGGGGAAGAATTAAAAAAGGAAATGAAGCTTATGAAGAGGATGGAAAAATGATATTACAGCCGGCAATAAAGTCAATGCCTAAACTAATGACAGCTGATTTACCTTGGAATGGACGTTTCAGTTATCTGACCATAAAGAAGGATATGCCGGATATGGATTACATTACCATAAGCGCAAACAGGATATGGGGTTGCTCAAATGCCAAGCACGAAATATATGCCTGTAAGCAGGGAGACCCTACAAGCTGGAGAACATATGCAGGAATAGCCAATGATGCATATGCAGTAACCATTGGGAGTGATGGAGATTTCACAGGGGCTTGCACATACAAGGGAATGCCTTTCTTTTTTAAGGAGAATTTAATCATCTGCCTGTATGGAACAAAGCCATCCAACTATCAGGTCAGCGAGATATATTATCCGGGCATTGAAAAAGGCAGTAGTGATAGCCTTGCCTTGGTAAACGGATATGTATACTTTAAGTCCAAAAAGGGAGTGGTCAGGTTTGACGGAAGCTCCACACAGACCATATCTGATGAACTGGGACTAAAAGCGTTTAACAATGCTGTAGGTGGAGCAGGAGAAGAAAAGTATTACATAGCAATGCAGGAAAACGGTGTAAATCATCTATTTGTCTATGACACGAGAAAGCAGATGTGGCATAAGGAAGATGATGGAAAACCAAGAAGATTCTTCAGGTATAAACAATCACTATTTGGAATAATGACCACTGACCAAATAGTGAGATATGAGGGAATGAATATAATAACAAACAATCTTCCGGTTTCGTTTCGAAATAAGGAAATTGAGGAAACAAGTCAGATGGGAGAGTTCACCATTCATAACAGAGGAATTGACTGGTACGCAGAAACAGGACCAATTGAGAGCGGTTCAACCAATGCAAAGCACATACAGAGATTGGGAATAAGATATGAGTTAAGCGAACGAGCCTGGTTGAAGGTTAGTGTGAAGTATGACAATGAGGAGAAATGGATTAAGGCATATGAACACGAAGGAAAGAAAAGTGAAGGACCGGTTAACATAGCATTCAGACCACGAAGATGTGAAAAGTTCAGATTGAGATTCGAAGGTGAAGGAGATTGTAAGATATTGAGCATTCAAAGAACGGTTAATGAAGGGAGTGAAGGTAATGGCCACATTTAAACTGGATGGTCCACCTGAAAGAACAGGTGACGCAGAGCAGGACTTGGACCAGATATATTCATACGTTGACAACTTGTATGCGCAGGTGCGTTACGTACTTGGAAGCATAGATGAGGAGAACATGACGGATTCAATGATACAGAGGATTGGAGGTAATTAGATGGCAAAGTCAATATTTAAAAAGAATAACATAACAGGGGCAACGGTGAGTAACGGAACAACATCACAATCAGACTTTAGTAACACAAGTCAAAGTAGTTTCTCAAAAAACACACAAAACAGTAACGGAAGAAGCTGGACCACAAGTAAGGTTTCTGGAAAAACAAAGAATCAGCTTAAAAATGCAGAAAAGAAGTTTTCAAGCCCATATGCAAATCAGCTTAACAGTGCCGTTAGCGACATAACAAACCGAAAGGCATTTAGCTATGACTTAAACGAGGATTCACTGTATAAGCAGTATGCCGAGAATTATAAGAACCTTGGTAATCAGGCAATGCAGGACACAATGGCAAATGCTTCCACATTATCAGGTGGATATGGTAACAGCTATGCCACAACGGCAGGACAGCAGGCATATAACTCATATCTGCAGCAGTTGAATGACATTGTACCAACGTTATATCAGCAGGCAAGAAGCAATTATGACAGCGAAACAAGTAATTTGTATAACAAAGCCAGCCTATTGCAGGGGCTTGATAGTGAAGCTTACCAAAGATATTCCAACAATAGAAGCTACTATGCAGACAAGTACAACAATGAATGGAATAGAAACGCAGTAACACATTCAAAGCAGACAGACACATCAACACAGATACAGAATAGTAGTAGTAGTACAAGTAGCCACAGCACAAACACAAGTAACAACGTAAGTACTTCATACCAGAAACAGACTACACCGGCCCCAACATATGCTGAAATCAAGGATGCAGCAACTTCTTCAAAGAACATTAAGAGTCTTTTGACGGCATACGGAATTAAGAATGCATCTGATCCGTTAACGAAAAATGAATGGAAAAACACAGAAGAGGGAAAAGGCAAGGGAACGGCAGCATACAGAAGATACCTTGCTTCATACGCAGATACAGCAATAAGTAGTGTGTATGGAAAATCAGATGATGAAGACAAAGACAAGAACAAAAACAAGAAGAATAAGAAGAAAAAATAGGAGAAAGACATGGCAGGATTAACAGTTGATCAGTGGAAAGCAAACAGAAGAAAAAGTGAAAGAAACATTGCAAATTCATTTTTTAATGAAGTGTCACAGATGAATGGAATCAATGAACTGATGAAGCAGCAGGACAGTGTTGAGAAAATCAGAAACATGCAGCAGGCAAAGACCAGAGTTAACAGTTTGTTACAGCAGGCAGATGGCGTAAGACAGTATTACGCCAATGCCGGTAACAAGAAGATGATGAAAAGCGTGGAAGATGCAAGTACATATCTTAAAAACATTAATTCAGGAATTGACAAGTACATGCCAAGCGAGGAAAAGGTAAAACAGATTACAACAAATCAGAGCATATACGATAATAACAGAAATTCAACATTTCAGCAGTTAACAGACAAGCAGGTACAGAACATGGTTAATGCCACGGACAAGAACAGGGCTGAACTGGAGAACGAAAACAACATTCTGGAACAGATTAAGAATGAAAAGGGAACAGACAACGATTATAAATCAATAGTGGCTTATGCGAAAAACAAGGTTAAGGAACTTGAATCAGGAAAGACAGACAGTAACATTGATAAAAAGACAACAAATAAGAACAATGACGCAATACAGAGACAGATTGACAGCTATAAACAGATAATAGACGAATATTCAGATTATGACAAATACGGAAAGAGCAACATGGCTAAGTGGTCTGCTGAAACAAAGGACATGGATTATGCCCAGAGACAGGATTACATTAAGAAATTAAATACAAACAATTCCCAGAACAAACTTGAAGAAAAGATTTCAGGCTATGAATCAGGAAAGGAATACCTTAACAGTCTTGCTGACGGCGAAAAAGCGACCGCACAAGGCTTTTTTGACTACTTGGATAACAATAATCGTAACTTCATCAGTGAAGCCAGAAGAAACGGAAAAAACGCACAGAAGGAAGAACAGAGATTATATAATCTTGAAGAAAAGTCAAAGAAGTGGGAAGAAGGAAGTAATGACAGGGCAATCAAGACAGAATATCTTGACAAGATGGCCAAGAGCAATCTTAACAGCTATGAAGACTACGAAACACTTTACAATGAATATGACGAAAAAAGAAAGAATGCAAAAAGTCTTCAGGAAGAGAATGACATTAAGCTTGATTGGAACAATAATTATGGTGACGAGTATTTAAGAAAGAAACAGGAACATAATTTCAATAATCTTGCAGATGAAGACAAGACCAAGGTTGTACAGACCGTTGAAAATGGCTCAAATTTGGACGAATTGAAAGCACAGTTAATGGATAAGTACAGATATGACGATAATGAAGCAAATGCCGTAATTAATTATGCACAGGCACAGAAGAATGAGAAAATGGCAGAGCAGGAGCAGAAGGATTATGCAAAGTATGGAAAGGAACATCCATATGTAGGTACTGTAGCGTCAGTTCCACTTTCTCTTGCATCAGGAGCAGGATATGTTGGTTCAATGTGGGAAAAATTAAAACGTGCAACAGGAACAAGCGAAAATCCAATAGACTATAACAGTGAACCAAACAGGATTGGTCAGAATGCACAGTCATTGCGTGAGGGAGTAAAGGAAAACATGAAGACTGATGTGGGAAAGTTTGTATATGATGCGTTTGCAAGTACACTTGATTCAGTATCAACAATTCCACTTAATCTTGTGGTTCCCGGAGCAACAACACTTATTCTTGGTTCATCAGCAGCAACTTCCTCAATGCTTGATGTACATAACAAGGGAGCGTCAGACAGTCAGGCATTAATGACAGGACTTGGAGCAGGTGTATTTGAAGGACTTTTTGAAAAGGTATCACTTGATAAAGTTGTGTCAATGAGCAAAGGTGTAAATTCAATCAAGAATTTCCTTAAAAATACAGTAAAGAGTATGGGAATAGAGGGAAGTGAAGAGGGTTTTACAGAAATAGCGAACATTGTTTATGACAATCTTGTAAATGGTGAACTTTCAGATTATCAGCAGAGCATACAGAGCTATATGAAGCAGGGATATACAAAAACAGACGCAGAACAGGAAGCAAGAAAAGATATGGCTGTACGTATTGCTGAAAATGTAGGTGGAGGTGCAATTGGAGGTGCATTCTTCAGTATTCCGCTTGGTGGATATAACTATGCTAAAGGAAAAGCATACAGACAGATGTCAGAGAAAGGACAGAACATCATTAACAGCGGTACATATTCAGAGATTGAAAATCATATCAGGGAAAATTATGGTGAAGACAGTGAAGTGTACAGCCAGTTTAAGAATGCAGATACAAGTGACCCTGCAATGGTAGGTTACATTGCAAACACAGTGGCAGCAGATGAATATAACAAGGCAACACAAAGTTATGTTGATGTTGTAACACCTGCAATATCTGAAAGACTGCAGGAACTTGATGTGCCAAAGAATGAGGCTGACAACATAGCAATGCAGAGTATGGAACGCATGATGAATGGTAATGGAAGAAAGAATGTTGATGCAGGACAGTATCAGGAAGCATACGACACCGTGGAAAAAGAGTTGATTAACCACATGCAGGGGAACGAAACAGACTGGACCAGCAGAATGGATTTATCTGAATACAGAGCACATCAGAAAAACGCACAGGATATGGTTAAATTGGCTAACGGAGAAAGTTTAAAGCCTACCCTTGACGAGAATACACAGAGCAAATTAAACGCTGAAATGGACGAAAAACAGAGCAATGGAGAAATAACAGAAGGTGGAGCACACCTGATTGACAATCCAAGTGTTAACTTTGAACCTGCGGAGCTTATGGTTAACAAGGAAGGAAAGACAATAGTAATATCCAAGGAAGGTCAGAACTACAACATGGAAGATGTTGCAGCAGACAGAGATACAGTGGCCTTGTATGAATTGGGTGAATCATACGAACCTGAACAGCGAAAGAAATTCTTCAAGGCATATGCAGAGGGTGGAACATTGGTTGATCCGGTTGATTTTGCTGCAAACTATAAGGTTGCATATGACTATGGAGCGCAGAATAAGGGAATAGCAAGTGCAACATCAAACAGAAGAATAAGAACTAACATGACATTGGACCAGATAGCCCTTGCCTACACAGCAGGAAAGATGGAGTACCAGAAGAACCTTAATGACAGGGTAGTTGTAACAAATAATACAAGGGGAAGTGTCAGCTTCGATAACGTTGATACAACAAAACTTGACGAAACACAGAAGTCTGTAGTAAGGGTAGCGGAATTGCTGTCAGAAGTTACCGGAGCAAAATATGTATTTTATGAAACCAAACAGGACGCAAATGGAAAATACATAGGAGAGAACGGAAGCTACAATTCAGCTACAAATGAGATAAGAATAGACATCAACGCAGGTAAGATATCAGCTAATCAGGGGCATAACATAATGATAGCAACATTAGCTCACGAACTTACACATTACATTCAGAACTTTTCAACAACACAGTATGCAAAGCTGGAAGAGTTTGTGTTTGATGCATTAACAAAATCAACAGGCATAAACACAGATGAACTGATTGCAGATGAAATAAATTCACTTAAGAAGACACTTGGAGAAGACATTACGGAAGACGTGGCGCGAAAGGAACTTGTGGCCAGAGGATGTGAATTAATGCTTACAGATGCAAATTCAATCAAGGAACTTGCTAAAAGAGACAAGGGATTGTTCGGAAAGATAAAGGCTAAGATAGATGAATGGGTTAAGAACATAATCAAGGCTTGCAATTCAATCATTAATAAGGACGGAAGCGTTAAAAGTGGTACTGTATCAAAGGAAGCAATGTTGTTAAAGGATTTTGCCTTGCAGATGAGAACAATGTGGAATGAAGCATTAAAGGAAGCAGGAGAGAGTAACAGCATACAGAATACAAGTGAGCAGTCACAAGCTTATTCTGAAAGAAAACCCAATATGCTGAAAGATAATGAAGGTAATGATGTTGTCATAATACCAAAACGTACTTTTTCAAAGAGGTCAATGAAAAGCTTTAATGACTTCAAAAAAGTAAGAAAAGAAGTTGAAAGAATGTTAAAACAATTGTCAGGAAAGTCTGTACTTGTAAAGGACAATAACAAGATAATTAATTTTGACAATGATTTTGCAGACGAATATACACACTCAAAGGATACTATTAATTCAAACACGAAACAAAGAAGTGCAAAAATGAATGTAGTATCAGAAATGTTAAGTGTGGTAGAGAATGCAAAGTATAAAAACCATCAGGTAAATGTTAAAGAAAAGAAACGAGCTGACGCAACAGGTGGGTTTGATTATTATACTATCAAATTTGCAATGCCGACAGATAGTGGGAATTATATCATATTTAAGGGAATACTTAATACGAGAATAGATAAGTCCGGAAAAGGTTTTGCGTATGACATAATAAAAATATCGGTAGACTATGGAGCCCAGAACGAATCTGGTAATATCCCACCGTCTACCGACAAAGGTATTAAAGCACAAAACAAAAAGGATGTCAATAAAAACATTTTATATTCTTATGCTGGTGAAAGGTCAACTAATGCAGACACAAAAAGCTTGGAAAAAGCAAGAGATACATCTAACAGAATGAATTTATCAGAAAAGGAAAGAAGGGAGAAAATACCTGAAAAGGGTAATGAAAATACTGTGCACAGATTTTTCTCATTGAGACAGTCAGTTGAGGAAACAAAGGATTTAATTGCAGTTCATAACTTATCTGAAAAGAATTTGTTGGAAAACATAAAGTTAGGTGGATTTCCAATGCCAAGCATTGCCATTACTAAGGCTAATAACTCATATGATAATTTTGGAGATATTTCAGTTGTATTCAAGAAAGATACCATTAATCCAAGTATGGAAGAAAATAAGGTATATTCAGGTGATGCATGGACACCAATGTTTCCTAGAACAGAATGGAAGCTTAACGAAAAAGCAATGAAAAAAATGGCAGATATGTTTAATACATCAACAAACTATATAGAGCAGTATGTTAAGGATCCTGAGACGGCAGTTGAAAAACTAAAAGCTGAACCGAAAGTCAAGGAAGCATTTGTTGAGAACGAAAAGGCAGACATTGAAAAGAAAACAAAAATGCCTGATTATGAAACAAAAATATTCAGTAATGAAGCAAGCAGACAGTTTATCGAAGAAAATAATATAACCGTGGATGATATTATGGAAAATGATGAAATTAAGAGAGAACTTGCAAATAAGGTATATCCACCAAAGGAAGGAGAAAAGAATCTTTATAAAAGAATACGAGAAAATCTCATTGAAAGACTAAACAGGTATAAGTTGGAAGATGATTATGAGATTTTTAAAGGAAATGTTGAACCGATATTTGACCAGACATCATATGATGAAGCTGTAGACGAATACGTTAACAAACATAGCGAACAGTATACAAAATATATTGAAGATGCTTTGGAGAATGTATATGAAGATAAGTATTTGGTTAAAGAAGATGTTGAACCATTAAAAGCAGATGGTGAGAGAAAAAGCTTTAATGAGCTTCATATGCCATATGAGATTAATAACATTGTCACATTAATGAAAAAGCAGAAAAAAGGCAAGGGAGGTGGATTTTTCGGAGGAGCAGGCAATCTTAAAGGTGCTGCAACAGAAACATTTACAAGTATTGATGAGATTAGAAGAAATAAGTATAAAATACAAAATATTTCAGAAGATGAATTAAGGAAAAAATATCATTCACTAAATTCAAAAATTCAGGAAATTGATAATTATATTCTTGGAGAAGAGAATGACGGTGTGGGAGCAAGATTACGAAAAACAGAGAATATTAATGAAACAATGGTTGAAGCCTTTGCACTTGATAAGTTTACAAAGTCAAATGTAAAGAAAAAATTCAATGATTCAAATATTGAGATAACGGATTCTGTATATGAGCAGATGAAGGAACTTCGTGATGAATTGAAGGAAATACCGGTCCAATATTTTGAAGCAAAACCTGAGAGAGCGGTATCAACAAATGAAATTGCTTATGTTGTAGTTCCAAACAGTGTATCAGAAAAAACAAAAGAGGCACTTAGGAAAAATGGAATAGAATACAAGGAATATGCAGCAGGTGATAAAGAAGCAAGGAAGAAAGCAGTTAATTCAGATTCTACAGTACTATTCCAGAACAGAAATTATTCCTATGATGAATTAGTAAAGAAGCCACCAATGAATATCCCTGTAGTTAAGGCTAAGGCGATTAGTGAAATTAATAGAAAATCAATTGTCGAAATGGCAATGAATAATATTAAAAGTCATAAAGGGATAGAATTTAGAGGAAAGAATCCTATCGTTACCAATATTGATACAGGAGACAAGATACAGGTTACAACAGGTGGAATACGACATGGGTTAGCGGGAAGGACTAATGAAGCCGGAATATTTGTTGCAATGAATCTTACAGAAGCAATTGAGAATGGAATTAAGGTCAATGAATCCTCAATTGGTAGAAAAAATGCAGATAATTCATACATATTAATGGGTGCTATGGATAATGAAGCAAAGGAAAGATATTATTACAGATTAGTTGTCAATAGATATGAGAGCAATAATATGGGAACGTATTATGTTGATGATTTATATGCCGTAAGGGCAAAAAAAGAAGAGACATTTACGGCCGTAATGCCGACAAGGGTTACAGCTAACGCTGATGCCTCCAACATCTCTTCTAAATTGAATGTATCAGACTTTTTAAAAGCTGTCAAGGATTATTATGGCTTTGAATTGTCAAAAGATGTGAATGAAAAATTAGGATTGGATAGAGGAAAGTCAGATATAGAAGGGTTAATGTATCAGAAACGTTACAGTGAGCCAAGAACATACGAGGAAGCCCTAAAGCAGAACAAAGAGTATCGTGACATTATCAACAATCTTAAGTCACAGTTTGAGATCACAAAGGGACACAAGGTTGGTGCAAAGGGAATTAGCAGATTAACATCAAGACTGATTAGAGAGACTAACACAGCCATTGATAGAAATACATTATCAGAAAACCTTAATGAAGTGTTTAATACAGCAGTTAAGGAAGGCTTAAGTGCAGATGAAGTGGTAAGAGATTTAAAGTCAGTTGTATACACTGCACTTAATGACAGAAAAGAAAACTACAAGATAACGGACTATTCAAAGGGAATACTTGATGATGTTAGGACAACACCAATAAGGCTAAGTGAATCCCAGAAAGCTGAAATAGAGTACACAACAGGAATGACATATAATGATTGGCGTAAATCAATGTTTGGTAAGCTAAGAATTAATGAGAATGGAACAGCTCTTGACAGTATTTGGGGAGAGTTAAGTGCAAAATACCCGGCTACGTTTGACAGCGATACTAATTGGAGAGACCAGCCGGCAGTACTTATGAATATCATTGAAGATTTAAAGACAGATTATGAGAACGAATATGGATTTGACTTTGAAGATGCAGCAGATTACATAGCAGGAGAATTATTGGAAGAGTATAACACACTTCCGGAAGTTAAGACTTATGCTGACAGACAGAAGGAGAAACTTAACGGACTGCAGGCTGAATACAATGATAAGGTGTCAAAATTAAGAAAACGTTATTCTGACAATTACAGGAAATATAAGAAAAAGCTTAGTCAGGAAGTACAGAAGTCAAAACAGGAATGGCGAGAAGAACAGAAGTACCGTGAAGAAAATCTTAAGATGAAGTATCAGGCAATGATTAAGCAGAGAGAAGCAAACATACGTAATCGAGAAAACAGCGTATGGAATACAAGAGAAAAGGAAAAGGTTAGAAACAGTATCATCAGAAATGTTAAGAGTATTTCAAGGAAGATTGTAACACCAACCAATACAAATCATATTCCGGAAGGATTCAGACAGAAGACAGCAGAGTTCTGTAAGGAATTTCTGAAAGATACAAGTGTATTCTCATATGATGATTTAGACAGATTGAGAGTTGCTTATGAAGCTCTTGGAAGAAGCACAGAGGACACATATCTTCGTGGAAGTTATGATGAAGACATTGACAACATGCTGTACACATTGCGAGATACAATCAAGAATAAGCGCCTTGCACAGCTTACGAGACTGGAACTTGAACAGGTAAAGGACATTACAGACCATTTCGCTTACATCATTAAGAATGAAAATGAGATTTTTACTAATGGTAAGAAAATGGAATATACCGAGTTAAGCAGGAAAGCCTTAAGGGAACTTTCCTCAAAGAAAGAGAAAGTCTTTAAGCGAACAAAGAGCGGAACGGTTAACAGCTTTATTGATAAAGCCGGTAACTTTATGTATGACAATTACACACCAATCTATTTCTTTAAGGAGCTTGGTCCAACATTTGAAAGTTTGTACACGGATGTTAGAAAAGGTCAGGACAAGTGGGGAAAGAACATAGCAAAGGCAGCAGATTACATACAGAATGCAAAATCAGAATATGGCTATGACAAATGGGATAACAAGAAGTTGGAGCTTACAAGTGAAATTAAGTTAACAAGGGAACAGGCCATGTATCTCTATGCAACGGCAAAGAGAGAAAAGCTTAACAAACTGCAGAATGCTCACCATCTTAAAAAAGGTGGAATAATCTTCGAGGACAGAATTGTTAAGGAAGGAAAAGTCATTAACGCAGAGAAAACACAGAAGATTTCCCATAAGGTAACAGATGGAGACTTAATTAAGATTGACAGCTTCCTGACGAAAGAGCAGAAAGCCTATGCAGACAAGATGGTTAAGTATCTGTCTAATGACATGGCAAGTCTTGGTAATGAAACATCAATGCAATTGTATGGAATTAAGAAATTTGGCGAAAGCTATTACTTCCCATACAAAGTTGCATCAAGTGAAATACAGACAACTGCTGATGGAAAGGCAAAGATTAATTCAACACTTAAAAGTCAGTCATTTACTAAAAGCACTGTCAAAGAAGCTAGGAATGCAGTTGTCATTGGAAACTTTACGGATGCAGTGGCAGAACACATTGATAGGATGTGTACATACAATGCACTTGCAGTGGCACAGGATAATATTAACCGTGTATATAACTACAGGGACATCATATGGGAAGAAGAAAAGCAGGTAGGAAGCGGAATGACAATAAAACAGGTGCTTGAAAGTGTTGGTGGTAAAAAGGCAGGAAACTATCTTGATATGTTCCTGTTAAGCATTAATGATGGAATTAAGGCAGACCCAACGGAAGGACTGGCTAATCAGTTAATAGGTTCGTTCAAGAAGGGAGCGGTATATGCGTCAGCTTCCGTAATGATACAGCAGCCATCAGCCATTTGTAGAGCATTTGCATTGGTTAATCCAAAGTATTTTGCTGAAACAGTCTTTACAAAGCGAGATTGGGAAGAGTGTAAGAAATACAATGGTGTTGCAGTAGTAAAGGAACTTGGTGGATTTGATACAGGTGTCGGTCAGAGAACAATAGATTACATTACCGACAGAAAAGAAGAAAGCAAGTTTGGCAGGGCAATGTCAAAGGCAGACGACATTCTTGGAAGCCTTCCGGGTAAGATGGATGAATTAACGTGGTGTCATATCTGGAACGCTATTAAGGCAGAAACAGCAGACAAGTACAATCTTAAGGGTGAAGAGTTACTTAATAAGGCATCTGAAAGATTTGACGAGGTTATTAATTTATCGCAGGTGTACGATTCAGTGTTGGCAAAGAGTGTTAACATGAATTCTAAGTCAGCATTGATGAAGAGTGCTACAGCATTTATGGCAGAGCCAACAGTCACTTGGAATATGTTTACAGATGCATTAAGAAGCAAGAAAAAAGGTTACATTACAAAGGCAATGTCAGCAATAATCCTACAGACAGTTGTTAATGCAGGGTTAAAAGCGTTGATACAGGCGGCAAGAAACAGTAATGATGATGATAAGGACAAGTCTTACGTGGAGAAGTATGTTAAGGCATTTAGCGGTGATGTATTTGGAAAATACGGACTGACAGGAGATTTAAGCCCGTTAACTTGGATTCCTTTTGTTAAGGATGTTGTAAACATATTTGAAGGTTATGACGTTGAAAGGGCAGACATGACGTTGATATCTGACGTTGCAGATGCATACAAAAAGGTATCAAAGGCATATTTTGGAGATGGAGACGTTGAATCAAAGGTTGATGCAGGAGAGGAAATGGCGCAGTCATTGGCTGCATTCTTTGGTATTCCGCTTAAGAACATGCTTAGAGATTACAATGCAACCAAGAATCTGTTTAATGATGTTATTAATAAGAACATGACATCAACAAAGCAGGTGGGTAAGGCGTTTATGGAAGGTATGGGCTTTGAGTATTCTAACAAGAAATACATTAATGAGTACATTAGTACCGGAGACAGAACAACAATTAAGGATATTGAAGATAACAAACGTAAGGAACTGAAAGAAAAATATCCTTTGTATTCTGATAAGCAGATTGAAGCCAAGGTGAATGCATATGTGAAATCACAGATTACAAGTCAGATTAAGAGCAGGTATCTTGATGGTGATGAAAAGGAAAAGGCTGAAATCATTGATTTTATGAAGAAAAGCAAACTGTATCTGAATGACAAGAAAAAGGATGAATCAAGAAAGACAGTAAGAGAATGGGAAGTAAGCAGACTTAAGGATGAATACATTCAGGCAGATTCCCAGAAGACGAGAAAGGAGATAAGAACAAAACTGTGGAACACAGGAAAGTGGAAAAATAAAAAATTATTTAACAAAACGCTTAAGTCTTGGATAAGTGATTAGCTTAAGGGGGGATAGAATTCCCCCCTATTTTGTTGCTATGCTTTTTTCAGTGGAGGACCGATATATGATGTATTATGATTTACTTCTTGATGTTGACTTGTCAGGCTGTAGAAAACAGTTACAGATAAAGAAGGGAGAAGTTGATTCAAGAACAATAAGAATAGAATTATGCAGGGGAACATTCCCGGTAGTGTTAGATCCAAAGAGACATTGGGCAATGATTAAGGGAATTAAGGCAGACAAGACAGTCTTGGTTAATCCGGGAAAAATTACAAACGAGGGAAAGATAGAGTATGCACTGGGAAGTCAGGACGCAGCAGCAGTTGGAAACAGTTGGTATGAGGTAATGGTAATCGATACTGATGGAGAAAACCCAAGGGTTCTTTATTCTGCACAGTGGAAGATTGAAGTCGGTGAGGAACTGGTTGAAGATGGAAAGATTACCTCAACAAACGAGTATGGGGCATTAACAGCAGCGATAAAGAAAATAGACGATTCAATTCACGTTCTTGCAAGGTTTTCAGAAGGAAAAAAGAAACTTTCAACAAGTAATGGAGCAACAGCATATGAAGAAGTTCTTAACGTAAAGAATAATCCCGGATTACAGGTTTTAATAACTGATACAAATGCAAAGAACTTGAATGCAGGATATTACACAGAAAAAGATGGGAAGAAAACATTAATTGCCAGTACAGATGAAGTACCTTATTTAATCCCATATGATAGCTCTGACGATTCGGTAGGTTTTTGGATTAATGGATCGGGAACAATTGAAATTGCATATGCGATAGTTCAGCGAATGACCATAGATGAATATGCCAGGCATATGTTTAAAGAAGTTAGTACCAAGGCTGAAAAACTAATAGAAGATGGTTTTACGCTGGAAATCGAACAGGGTGAAGAAGTGGTTAGAATTAATCTTAAGGATTACATTAGGAAAATCAATGGAAAAATTGATGAACAAATACAGGAAATGGAGAAAACAAAGGATTCAGCAATAGAGCAGATTGATAGTACTGTAAATGAAGCAGTAAATAATGTTGAAAATGCAAAGAATGTGGCAATGTCACTGTTTTATCATAATGAACAGACTGTAAAAACAAGTAGTGCAACACCACCAATTGAAGTTAATGCACCATATGTGAGGGTAAAGGTATCATCATCCAACGCTAGAATTGAATTCCAGAACGAGTATCAGCAAACGATTAATAAGGAATTTTATTCAGGAAGCATTGATGAAATCATAGATTTGAGCAAATATGGAATAACAGAATATGATGTTAAATACATTAGAATTTTTACAAACAATGCCAGCACGGCAGAAGTAACATGTCTGGGAAGTGCGATAGCAGAGATATACATAATAGAGCAGGAACATCTAAAGTATGTCGTCAATAAAATAGCTGAGTTTGACCAGAAGATAGTAGACAGCATAGAAGAAATAAATTCTTTGACAGAAGCAAAAAGCAATGACATAGCAACACTTACAACTGCAAAGATGGAAGACATAGCTAATGTTACGAATGCAAAGCTTGAAGATATTAACAATACAGCATCTGCGCAGATTGGTAACATTAATAATGTAGCAAATCAGAATACAAAATCAGGTATAGAAGCAGTTAATGCCGCTGCAAATGCACAGATAGGTGGAATTCACACAGTTGCAGATGCACAGAAAACAGGAATTACTCAAACGGCACAAGGAAAGATTATAAATATTAACGACATAGCTACAAGTCAGATTAGTGCCATTAATAAAACTGCGCAGGCGCAGGCTCAGGCCATTGAAAAGCAAGGCAATGAAATATTGGAAGAAATCACAGGAACAGGAAGCAAGAATGCCATTTTTACCGTAGAGGATGGAGCATTATGTGTAATACAGCGTGATGAGAGTGAGGTGTAATATATGGAAAAAATAACAAAACTTCCTTTATTGGATGAAACAGGCAAGAAAATTGTACAGGAGTTAAATGATTTAAAAGCGTATACAGCTGCATATATGGATGGTAGCGATGGAATGTTTTTATCTTTTATTATGGATGGTCCCCCAGAAGAATTATCAAACAATAATATTAAAAATGTCAGAAGCTATGCATTTTACAGTCGATTTAATTTAACTGCTATAGATTTACCAAATGCAATAAGTGTCGGAGAAGGCGCATTTTGGGATTGTAAATCTTTAACATTAATTAATCTACCTAAGGTTATAAGTATTGGGGACTCGGCATTTAGAGGGTGTCCAGCAACAATTATGAATTTACAAAGCGTTACAACTATTGATGATTACGTATTTTGTAATTGTCCGAATTTGGTTATAGTTGATTTTCTACCAAATGCAATAAGTATTGGTAATGGTGCATTTGTAAATTGTTCAGCCTTAGCTACTGTAAATTTACCAAAAGTAACAAGTATCGGCTTCAATACATTTGAAAATTGTTCAGCCTTAATTACTGTAAATTTACCAAAAGTAACAAGTATTGGATGGCACGCATTCAAAAATTGCTCTAGTCTAACAACAATAGACACATCCAATTTGATGGAAATTAGCAATGCTGCATTTGATGGCTGTTCTAATTTAACAAGTATAATTTTACGAAATACAGAACAAGTATGTACTGTTAAGAAAACACATTCATGGGACAATACGGTTATATATAATGGGACTGGTTATATATATGTTCCTGATGAATTAGTGGAACAATATAAGGCTGCTACTTATTGGAGTAATTGCTCTGATAAAATTAAGCCGCTTAGCGAATATGTGGAAAGTGAGGCGCAATTATGAGTATTATAAAAAAAACATTATTGCTTAATGAGACAGGAAAAGAGATAGTAAATAATTTAAAACAATTGAATACTATAATAAGAAATAACGCAAATGGAGAGATGAATTTTGAATCTCTTATTGAACAAGATGCAATAAATGAAATTGATAATGAATATTTAACTCGCATTGCCGATTATACATTCTACTATTTTAAGACTTTAACAACAATAAATATGCCTAATGTAATAAGTATTGGTAGTGAGGCATTTAGAAATTGTTTAGCCTTAACTACTGTAGATTTGCCAAAAGTTACAGACATTAGTAATAATGCATTTGACTGTTGTCATAATTTAACTACTTTGACATTTTCGCATGAGATTACAAATATTGGTAAATATGCATTTAGAAACTGTAATAGTTTTACATCATTGGACTTTGTTACTAACGTCACTAATGTTGAAGAATATGCATTTAGTGGTTGTAAAGGTATAGTCTCAATTAATTTACCAAAAGTTGTAAGTATTGGCAACAGTGCATTCGAAGATTGTTCTAGCCTAATTACTGTGGATTTACCGAAAGCAATAAGTATTGGAGAAAATGCATTTTATAATTGCCCTAAACTAACAACAATAAATATGCCTAATGTAACTAGTATTGTTAATAATGCGTTTAATTATTCAAAAGAGATAGTCTCAATTAATTTGGAAAATGCTACAGATACAGATATCTCATCTATGTTTAGTGAATGCACAAAATTAACAACAGTAAATCTGTCTAGGATAGTTACTATTGGCTATGCTACTTTTAGAAATTGTTCAAGCTTGTCATCAATAGAATTACCCAAAGCTACTAGTATTAATAGTTATTCATTCAAAGATTGTATAACTTTAACAAGTGTAATTTTACGAAGTCCAACAGTATGTAAATTAAAACACTCAGATGCATTTTTGGGAACTCCAATAAAATCAGGAAATGGTTACATATATGTTCCTGACGAATTAATAAAGCAATACAAAACAGCAACTAATTGGTCAGTGTATGCTAATCAAATAAAACCACTTAGTGAGTATACAGAATAGAAAGAGAGGTAAAAAATATGTTGATAAAAGAAGTCGTAACCATAAATGGAATAGAATTTAATCATACTTATTCTGATGCGGGATTTTACATTGAACGTGATGGAGTAGAGTATTCTGACGCTATAGACCCAATAGACATAGAAAGAGAATACATTGAAACAGATAGAAAAATAGAAAACGAAAATCATTTAGAAGAATTGGAGACTAATCACATTTAACAGACAGCACCGAATATTCTATAAAATAAATAGGAGTAAAGGAAGTAACATATGCGGCAGATATTAAAACATACATAGATAATAAAATAGCAAGTATTCAGACAACAACAGAATAATAAAAAAGGAGATATACATGACACTTTATCAGATTTTATCCTTGTGTGGGATACCTTCATTAATTGGTGCAATTTTTGTTAGTGCAGTTAATTATGTGAAGATGAAAAATTCTTCAAATAAATTAATTAAGGATGGCGTAATAGCCATCCTACATAACAAGATATATACATTGGGAAAGCAGTACATAGCACAGGAACATATATCAGTTGAGGCCTTGGATGATTTTGAACATTTATACAAGGCATATCATGCACTGGGCGGAAATGGAACAGGAACAGAGATTTATAAGAGAGTAAAGGAACTGCCAATGAAGCAGGGAAAGGAGTAACGAATGAGTAACAAGACAAAGAAATGGATTAAGGCAGCAGCAGTACGTGCTGTAAAAACAATGGCGCAGACAGCAGTATCATTAATTACTGTTGGAAATTTAATCACAGAGCTTGATTGGGTTTCAATAATTGGAATTTCTGCAACAGCAGGAGTGGTTAGTATGTTAACAAGTGTTGCAGGATTGCCGGAAGTGGAAAGTGAGGAAGAATAATGAAGATGTACAAGAGAATGGCTAAGTCAGTAAGCTATAGCCCTAAGAAAAGAAACAAGAAAAATGTTGAATACATAGTAATTCACTACACAGGAAACAAAGGAGACACAGCAAAAAACAATGTAGATTATTATGCTACTGGGAATACCAGATTAGCAGGAGCACATTTTTTTGTAGACAAATCAGGAAATATTGCAAGAAGTATTCCAATGAACAGAACAGCTTGGTCAGTTGGTGGTGATAAGTATGCAGACTGTGCTAAAACAGGTGGAGGAAAGTATTACAACAAATGTACAAATCTAAACTCTGTATCAATTGAATTATGCAGTTCTACGGAGAAAGAACCGTATTCAAAATTACAGATTGCAGCAGTTAAGAGTTTGATTAAATACATTAGAAAATATTGCCCAAATGCCAAAAAAGTAATTAGACATTTTGATGTTAATGGAAAGCACTGTCCGGCCACAATGATGGATGATAAAAGTTGGAAGAAATTCAGAAAAGAAATTGGTGAATAAAAACAAAAAAGCAGGACTTGGAAACAGTCCAAATCTTGCCTTTTTTGAGAAATGATGTATACTATTTTTAAAGAGTTCCTTCCTATTAATAATGTTTATACGTTCTTGCAATATGGACCCCCATACTGACTTATTACTATTTGAGCAATTTTCGGACTTTTGATTTTAATATTTACAGGATACTGTAATCTTTTTTCATAATTATACATTAGCAGTTACCTCCTTCCCAAGGCATAGGACCTTTATTCCAGTCCCAGTAGTCCTTATTTGCTACATCATATGCCGAAAGAGGTCCAAAATTGTAGGTGTACATTTCCCACGCCTCTTCCCGCATTTCCTTCGCCTTGCGATAGTATTCAAGGGCCTCCATGCAATTGGGATGAGTATCAAGGAACAGCTTTACGTCATCCATTGCAAAACTTGCTTTAGTAATAATATCCATAAGTTTTTCTTTACTCATATCACACTTCATCGTCCACATCCCCTTCCAACATAAGGTTTATAAAGTTCCTTGAATATGGTTCCACAGCCTATAGCCTGGTCAATGTCATAAACATCCTGCCATTTTTGCCAAGGGACAAAACACATACCGGGAGCCATATGGTCGACATGTTCTGTTCCACGGTCACAACCCTCATTGTTCCGTTTCATATTGCAACCACAACCCTGATTATCATAAGTCATATTGCAACCACATCTATGGTTATCATTTCCGACACTTTGATTCATAGTATTGCGTTCCATTCCGCGATTTTGGTTATCCATTTTGCGGTTTCTCATATTGTTGTTCATTTCACAACCGCATTCCTGTTCAGGCATAGGTCTGCTACCGGGCATCATTCTGTTGCAATTACCACGGTTATATCTTCCGTTTCTTGGCATATTCATATTGTTATGATTAAAACAATTTGCGTTTTGATTGCAATTGTTGCAGTCCATAAAAATCTCCATTTTCTTTTTGTTCTACAGTATTATTCTATGCATAAAATAATTTGGTGTTAAATAAAAATAAAAACCTTAAATGAATTTCGAAGTTCTGTTTTTTACAATCAACCCATAAGTTAGTTCTG
>OFLY01000121.1_pt1 | contig 63451 bp, 65 predicted proteins | sample 1541161 | NCBI WGS metagenome assembly OFLY01 (sample SAMN04209247, study PRJEB22552) | human gut metagenome | biome: gut; material: feces | host: Homo sapiens | place: USA: Oklahoma | reverse complement strand
GCAGTCTGGTAGCTCGTCGGGCTCATAACCCGAAGGTCGTTGGTTCAAATCCGGCTCCCGCAACTAAGAAAGACTTTAGAGAATATCTAAGGTCTTTTTCTTTTTGTAAAAATCTCAGGTATAAAAAGAAATAGTACACCAGATTTCCGTTTAATAGAAATTTAGTGTACTATTTCTTTATCTTTTATTTAAGATATCAATTTGTTTTCGTACTTTCTCTTTTTCTTCTTCATTGAGCAGAGGAGAAACACATAAATATTTACTCTCATCAAGATCAAGGGGCACGGTGGAAATAATGAAATCATATTGATCCAGTTTTTCATCATGCAATTTATGTAAAGAAATGATCTTTTTAACATCAATTTCAGAAAATTCTCGTTCCAGACGGCTTCGCAGCATCTTGGAAGAACCGATTCCGGTAGAACATACGACCAAAACGGAAATCGAATTTTTGCTTAGATAATCCATAGATGCAATAAAATAAATAACAATATAACCTATTTCATCTTCAGGGATTTTTATAGGCTGGAAGATATTACGAAAGCTTTCTTTCACGATTTCATAAAGTTTTGGATCAGACTGATAAATATCTTCTAACATTGGATTTGTTACGGTAATACCACTTTGAATCCGTTCCATTGCCATATTAATATGTAATAGAAGATTTTCCGCAAGATTCTTGTCTTCGCTAAATGGAAAATGAAATTTCTTTTCAATTTCATTGATCAGGCTGCTGATATGATCAAGATTCTGAAAAGCAGAAATCTGTTGATTCAATTCATAGTGTGAACGTCCAACGTATAGATGGATCATCCAATGAAAATAATCCCGTTCATTATCGTAAAGCTGAATTTTAAAATCAACTTCAAGAATTTTGAGGATATCCTGACGAAAATGATCTTCATAATCTGTATTTGAGTCTTGGATCGTTAGTTTTAAGATATCCTCTTGATCATTTATATAGGAATGTCGTTTAATAAAAATAGCGATCAAGACAAGAAATTCCTGAAGTTCTTTATCTGAAATATTTAGATGCCTTTTACGAATAACGTTTTGCATTTTCTGATAAAGAACTTTTAAAGGTTCTTCGTAGTCAAAATTCTTTAAAAGATCAATAAAATGGTTTGGTCGATAATTGTTGTCTTTCAGCCAGTCAAAAAAGTTATCGGGAGCAATATTTTGAAGTAAGACATTTACAAATAAATGCCTTTTTGGAATTTCATGGCCAGTTAATCGGACTCCTTCACTTTTCTTGGTTTCAAATTGAACATTATGTCCCTGAAGTTTTTCTTTCATAGACTGATAATCATTTCGAATTGTCTGAGAAGAAGTATTTAGATCAATTGCAAGAGCTTGAGTTTTGATATAATCATCTTCGTTTAATAAAGTCAAAAGAATGATGTCAACACGCTCTTTGTTGGAATAATTTTGTTCTGTTTTGACTTCTTCAAAAGCACTGTTTAATCGTTTAAGATCATAGAGCGATCCAAAGATCATAAAACCGTTTCCAGAAGAATTATCTAAAGTAAGATCATATGATTCTATGATCTCGGTAACTTCAGGAATCTGTCGATAAATGGTACGTTCTGTGACACCAAGCTTCTTAGAGAGAGCCGATACGGTTAACGGACCATTTGCATTCATTAAATTTTCAATGATTTCTTTTGAACGATCTGAGATAAGCATAACTCACCTTTTCTTTCTAAATAGTTTCACCCTGGATATCAGATTGAAGATTATCAATTATTGTATATAATTGATCCAGAGAAATATTTTTATTTTTAATCTTATTATAAAAATAAATAATGCGTTCGGCAATAGGTTCTTCTTTCTTAATCTTACAGACAGTTTCCATAAGATTTAAAGCATCTTCTCCTTCCATAAATGAAAGTGCGAGTGCGATTGCAAATGAAAGATATACTGGGGTAATATGCAGTGATTCACAGCTTCTTGCAGCACCGATCAGACGATCTGAAGGCTGAAGCTTTCTCATAGGATCACGTGCAACGCGGGTAACGGTGTCTCTTAAATAAGAATTTTTAAAACGATGCAGTAAATCATTCATATGAGCATTTAACTTTGAGAAAGGTACCTGATATTTTTCTGAAAGCATCATACAGCTTTCTGTCATACAGCCACGTACGATAGACTGAATATAAATATCATGGGCAGCCTCATGAATATAGGTTTTATTTAAATATTGTCCTAAAAAGGCCGTTGTGACATGGGCCATGTTGTGAACATATAATTTACGTTCCAGATAGTAATGGAAAGGTTCATAAGGAATGATCTTCTTATATTCAGGAATCATCCCTTTGAAAGCAGCTTTATCAACTGGAAGGAAATCATAAGGTTCTACACGAACAGCCAATGGATGTTCATCTTCTGGAATCAGATCAGGATCTGCAGGTGGAACCATCCTTCCGATGGAAGTTTCTACAAGACCAACATTTTTCTCAAACAGAGCATGTTTATCTTCTGGAAGAGCTTTTAATAAATAGTCTCGTAACAGTACATCAGCATCCATCAGATTCTCACAGATTAAGATATCCAGAGTATTCGAAGATTCTTTCTCCCAACGCTTTAAAAGTCCTTGGGCAATGACAGGAGCCACTTTCTCAAGGACTGCAGCACCTAAAGCAGTTGCCATAATATCAGCGTCAGCGATTTCATTGCTGACAGCTTCAGAGTCTTTTCCATCCACAGCACGGATATTTTTGATCCAGTGAACAGGTTGTTCCTCGTTCATAATAATCTGAGGATAAGTTTTCTCTTTGTTGATCAGATGGATCACGTCATCGTTTACATCGATAAAAACGACTTCATAGCCGATTTCAGAGAATAATGCGCCAATAAAGCCACGGCCAATGCTTCCAGCACCATACATAACAGCTTTCATAAAAATTCCTTTCTATAGTCATATCTTTGTATTGTGATAACATCAAAGACTAAGGAGATAAGTCCTTAGCCTTTGATAATGTGTTCATTGATTGTTTAATTATAATTCATTTTTAAATCTTTCAACTAACTGATCATACTCAGGAGCTTTTAGGTAGTTTGAAATAGATAAATGTTGTTTATTAGGCTGGGCAGCTTTTGCTGTTCCAGTTAATTCTACATGAGTGATGACCAGGTCAGTATCATCAGGAATCTTTGAGATTGCTGTATTGATAACTTCAATTGGAAGATTTGCGGCTTTTACTTTTTTCTTTAATGCTGCTGCAGACATTGCAGAAGATCCCATTCCAGCGTCACACGCAACAACGATTTTTTTAATATTTTTGATATCTATTCCGGCAACTCCAAGACTACTGTCATTTGTTATTGCAGTAGATTCATTTGAACTAGCAGAAGATCCCATTGCTTCTTTTGGTACTACAGATTCTCCGAGAGATGTGTCTCCACCTTTTGCTACCATACGTTTTACGAAAATAGCATTTAATAAGAATGATACAACACATGATAATACGACGCTTAATAAAACTCCGAACATACAGTTCTTAGGTGAAAGAGCTACGACAGAGAAGATACTACCAGGAGATGGTGTGGCAACAGTACCAACATTTAAGAATGTAAGTGTTCCTGTTCCGACGATACCACCAGCGATCATACCAATGATCGTTAATGGGTTTGCTAATACATATGGGAAGTAAACTTCATGGATACCACCGAAGAAGTGGATCAAGATCATTCCAGGAGCAGCTTCTTTCATTTCTCCTTTTCCGAAGAACCAGTAAGCTAATAATAATCCAAGACCAGCACCAGGGTTTGGCACTAATAGGAATAATGCGGAATGTCCTAAAGTCTTAACCTGTTCATAACCAATTGGTCCGAAGATACCATGGTCTAATGCGTTATTTAAGAATAATACTTTGGCTGGCTCAACGAAGATTGCAGATAATGGTAATGCATTATGTGCTACGATCCAGTTTACACCATTTGTTAATACAGTAGTTACAGTTTCCATAACTGGTCCGAATACTAACATTGCGAAACAGCAAAGGATAGCACCGATAATACCAAGTGAGAAGTTATTTACGATCATTTCGAATCCAGAAGGGATTTTTCCATCCACTGCCTGGTCAAATTTCTTAATGCAAACACCAGCAACAGGTCCTAAGATCATAGCGGCTAAGAACATTGGAGTTCCGTCAACGGCTACGATCGCACCCATGGTAACGAGAGCACCGATAACTCCACCACGATCGCCACCAAACATTTTACCACCAGTATGTCCAATTAAGATTGGAAGTAAGTAATTTAAGATTGGACTGATCAGTTTTGCAAGTTTTGCATTTGGAGTCCATCCTGTTTCCAAAAAGAATGCGGTAATTAAACCAAATCCGATAAACGCTCCGATATTTGGAATAACCATTCCTGCAAGAACGGAACCAAATTTCTGGAGTTTTTGTGAAATACTAGTTTTTTCTTTCATTTTTACAACTCTCCTTCTTCTACATAATTCTGATTGATCATATCAATGAATTCCTGTTTTGAAGAAGCATTTAAAAATTGATGGCATTTTTCAGGTTTTAATAAAATATCAGTAATCTGCATCAGCTCCTGCAGAGAATCTTCCTCACGGCTTGAGATGCCGATCACCAGATGTATGGTATTTCCATGATAAGAAACTCCATGTGGGATCTGAACAATACTGATTCCCGGTTTTAAAACAAAATTCAGAGTGTCTTCTGTGCCATGGGGGATCATAACCCCCAATCCGATATCAGTGGAAGTTTCTTGTTCTCGCCGGATCATACCATTAATGTAGGGTGGTTTTATACATCCGACTTGAACTAAGAGATCACCTGCTTTGTGGATTGCTTCTTCAATTGTAGTACATTCATAATCCAGACAAATGTGTTTCTGGAATTCATTACTTAGAAGTTTGCTGGCCATGCGCCCTCCTTATTTGTTACTCATAAACGTTTATCATGGTTATATGATAACGTACGGAGTGTATGAAAATCAATGCATACTAATGTCATATTTTTCAGGAGATGTTGTGACATTTTTTTGTTTTGCATTTTCCAGTAGAATTACGAACGATCAGTTCAGGTTCATATTCCATTCGCATAATATAATGATGTTTGGCAGAGATATTTTTCTGCGTGTTCTTCTTATATATAATATCCACAGCTTCACGACCTTTTGCCAAAGAAGCATGTTCGATCGTAGTTAAAGCAATCTGAGGCATGGAAGATAAAGGAATATTGTCAAATCCACAGACAGAGTAATCATGAGGAACACGGAATCCATGATCAGAGATCGCAGCCATGATCCCAAAAGCCGTCATATCATTATTCCCAACAAAAGCAGTGGAAGAAGTATGTTCATCTAAAGCTTGAGAAGCCATATCATATCCGTTTTGATATTCAGAATTATCCGCAGAATATCTTCCGTAAGCAGCAATCGTAGGAGATTTTACCTCCACCCATTCCGGATCAAGACCATGATCTTTAAAACAAGAACGCAGCCCAGCAAGACGATGGATTCGGCCAATCTCTTTTGGGCGGATCGGTGTACAGATATAAGTAATATGCTTATGGCCAAGAGAGAGAAGATGTTCAGCAATAATATATCCAGGCTTTTTACTGTCAAGTTCAACTGCATCAAAACGACATGCATCTGGTTTATCACCGATGGAAACAACAGGGACTTGCTTAGATAATGCATTTGCCTGTGCAATCTTTGTTGGTGGATATAAAGAAATAACGCCTGCAAGTTCAAACCCAGATAAAAGGTTTAAATAGAGTTCTTCTTGAGAGACGTCCCTCAATGTACTGACAGTAAATACGGTATAACCATAATCTTTGGCACGTTCTGTGATCGAATGAATGATCATGGAATAATAACCATTCGAAAGAAGTGGACAAATAACGATGATACTCTTAGCAAGTGCCTGTTCTTTCTTTTTTACACCAGCAACAGGCTTCTTGTAACCAAGTTCTTTTGCACCTTGTCTTACTTTATCGATTGTTTCTTTAGAAAAAGACACATGTGGTTTGTTGCTTAAGATCATAGAGACAGTAGACTGTGATACACCAGTGTATTCAGCAATATCTCTTGTTGTTACTTTGTTTCGCTTTCCCATAAATAGTACCCTCTTTTCTATACATTTCATTTGCAATAGATAAATCAAAAATTATTTTGATTAATTCGAATTACTAATCAAAATAAGCTAGCGATTATTAATATTATACAATTGATTAATACAAAAAACAAGTGAACACGTACTTTAAGAAAAATAATCCAAAAACCTTGAAAGAAATCATTTGTTAATCAAATAAAATGATTAATAGAAAAACTCTGAAAACCGCATAAAATGGGCGTTTGACGGGTTTGACAGGCAAAAAAAATTGTGGTTAGATAGAGTCAGAAAGCAACAAAAGCAAGTGAAAAACAGGAGGGAATAACAGTGTATGATGTAGCAATTATCGGTGCAGGGATCACAGGCTGCGCTATCGCCTACGAACTTGGAAAATATAATGTGAAAGCTGTAATCGTTGAAAAGGAAAATGATGTTTCTGTAGGAACAACAAAAGCAAACAGCGCGATCATCCATGGAGGATATGATCCAAAGCCTGGAACAAAGATGGCAGAGTACAATATCAAAGGAAATGTCTATACAAAAGAATTATGTGAGAAACTGGATGTACCTTACAAACAGATCGGAGCATTGGTAGTTGCATTCAGTGAAGAAGAAAAGAAAACACTGGAAGAATTAAAACAAAGAGGTATCACAAACGGAGTTCCTGATATGGAAATCTGGGATAAAGAAAAACTTCTAAAAGAAGAACCAAATCTTTCAGACAAAGCCGTTGCGGCTTTAAGTTCTCCAAATGTAGGAATCGTAAGTCCATGGGAATTAGCCCTGGCACTTGCAGAAACAGCCGTATTAAATGGAGTTGAAGTGAAACTTAATACAGAAGTTTCCGGAATCGAAAAAGAAAATGATACATATAAGATAGAAACAAACAACGGAGTGATCGAAGCAAAATACATTTGCAATGCAGCAGGTGTTTTCGCAGACAAAGTTAATGAGATGTGTAATGAAAAGACATTTGAGATTACACCAAATAAAGGAGAATATTACCTAATGGATAAGAGCCAGGGAAATCTGGTCAATCATGTAATCTTCCAATGTCCAAATGAAAAAGGAAAAGGAGTTTTAGTTGCTCCAACGGTTCATGGAAACCTGATCGTTGGACCAGATTCACAGCCAAGTGCGGCGAATGATGTATCAACAACAAAACAGGGACTTGATTTTGTGAGAAATACAGCATTAAAATCTGTACCAGGAATTAATTTTAGAGAGTCTATTAGAAATTTTGCTGGAGTCAGAGCAAGAACAGCAGATCATGACTTCCATATTTATGAAGACAAAAACAACAAAGGGTTTATCAATATCGCAGGAATGCAGTCACCGGGATTATCATCCGCATGTGCAATTGCACCAGATATTTTAAAGATGCTTGAAAATTCAGGACTTACATTAGAAGCAAAAGAAGATATCGTAGATGAAAGACATATCGACCGCTTCAAACATTTAAGTCATGAAGACAGAGAAAAATTAGTAGAAAAGAATCCAGCATTCGGAAAGATCATCTGCCGTTGTGAAACGATCACAGAAGGTGAGATCATCAACGCAGTGCATCGTCCAATTCCAGCAACATCCATTGATGCGGTCAAGAGAAGATGTAATGCAGGTATGGGAAGATGCCAGGGTGGTTTCTGTGGACCAAGAGTTCAGGAGATCATCGCAAGAGAGCTGAATAAACCATTAGCAGATATTCCACAGGATCGTTTGGGAACAAACATTATCACAGGAGAAACAAAAGATGGAGGTGCCAAATAATGAAGTATGATGTAATCGTTGTAGGTGGAGGACCTGCAGGACTGGCAGCAGCAGTGGAAGCAAGTAAAAATGGTGCCGAAAAAGTTCTGGTTGTAGAACGTGATCAGGAACTTGGAGGAATCTTAAATCAGTGTATTCATAATGGATTTGGACTCCATTATTTCAAAGAAGAATTAACAGGACCTGAATATGCAGGTAAATTCATTGATATGTTAAATGAAACAAATATCGAAGTGATGCTTGATACGATGGTTCTTGACGTAGATGAAACAGAAAAATGTGTACATGCCATGAATAAGAAAAATGGTTATATGAAACTTGAAGGTAAATCCATTATCTTAAATATGGGATGCCGTGAAAGAACAAGAGGAGCCATCGCGATTCCTGGTGATCGTCCGGCTGGAGTGTTTACAGCAGGTGCAGCACAGAGATATGTGAATATCGAAGGATATATGGTAGGTAAGAAAGTACTGATCTTAGGATCCGGAGATATCGGACTGATCATGGCAAGACGCATGAGTTTAGAGGGTGCAAAAGTAGTTGGATGTGTAGAGCTTTGTCCATATTCTAACGGATTAAACCGTAACATCGTACAGTGCTTAAATGATTATGATATTCCACTGTATTTATCACATACGATCACAGATATTCAGGGTGATAAACGAGTTGAGAAAGTTATCGTATCAAAAGTTGATGAAAAGAATCAACCAATTCCAGGAACAGAGATGGAATTTGATGTAGATACTGTATTATTATCTGTTGGATTGATCCCAGAAAATGAATTAACAAGATCTGCAGGAATTACAATGGATCCAGCCACAAGTGGACCAGTTGTATATGAAAACATGGAAACTTCAGCAGAAGGAATCTTCGCAAGTGGAAATGTCGTTCATGTTCATGACCTAGTAGACTTTGTTACAGCAGAAAGCCAGAAGGCAGGAAAGAGTGCTGCAGAATACGTAAAAAATGGAGAAACAAAAGATCAGACATGCATCGATATCAAAAATGGAGATGGGGTCAACGGAATCGTGCCACAGAAAGTACGTCCATCTAATGTAGACAAGAAAGTTGAAGTTATGTTCCGTGCAAGAAACGTATTTACAGATGTAGCGATCAAAGTAAGATCAAATGGTGAGGAACTTGCTTCCTTTAAGAGAGAACACATGGCACCAGGAGAAATGGAAAAGATCGTTATTCCGAAAGCATTTTTAGATAAAGTAGAAAATGGTGAGATTACAGTATCTGTAGAAAAGGTAGGTGCATAAAGATGACAGATTTAATTTGTATCGTATGTCCAAAAGGATGTCATTTAAAAGTTGATGAAGAAAATGGATATAAGGTTACTGGAAATGGATGCCCAAGAGGAGCCGCTTACGGAGAAAAAGAACTGGTAAATCCAACACGAGTGATCACTTCTACAGTCAGAGTAGAAGCAAAGACTGCAAGAAGAGTTCCAGTCAAAACCGCAAGTGATATTCCAAAGGGTAAAATCTATGATATCATGAAAGAATTAGATAAAGTAACAATGAAAGCTCCTGTAGCGATCGGGGATGTAGTGATCCCTAACGTATTAGGACTAGGAGTTGACGTTGTAGCTTGCAAAAAAGTAGCAGAATAAATAAAATGATTAAGTAAAATATTTAAATTTCAGGAGGATAACAAATGAGCGTTATTACATTTGTTTGTGCAGGTCAGATGAACTCTGCGATCACATTCCCAGCATTCGAAAATGGACACGAGGTACGTCTGGTAGGATCACCTTTAGACAGAGATATCATTGATGGATTAAAGAAGGATAATTTCCATATCACATTAAAGAGAACTCTTCATGATGGGATCAAATATTATCAGATCGAAGAATTAGAAGAAGCATTAGAAGGAGCAGACTTAATCTTAGGTGGAGTAAGCAGTTTCGGACTTGACTGGTTCTGTGACGAAATCCTTCCAGTATTACCAGAAGATGTACCTTTATTAACAGTAACAAAAGGTATGGTAGATTTAGATGACGGAACTTTAGTTCCTTATCCACATATCTTCGAACAGAGACAGCCAGAAGGAAAACATATTAACTTTAACGCCATCGGTGGACCATGTACAAGTTATGAATTAGCAGACCATGATGACAGCCATGTAGCTTTCTGTGGAAAAGACATGGAAACATTAAAATTCATCAAATCTTTATTAACAACAGATTACTATCACATCAGTCTTTCTACAGATGTTGTAGGTGTTGAGTGTGCCGTAGCCATGAAGAATGCTTATGCATTAGGTGTGTCTCTTGCAGTTGGTTTAGCAGAGAAGAGAGATGGAGAGATCGGAGCAGTACATTATAATTCTCAGGCAGCATTGTTTGGACAGGGTGTCAAAGAAATGATCCATCTGTTAGAACTGATTCATGGTGGACCAGAAAACATCATTCACGGAGCTGGTGACTTATATGTAACAGTCTTCGGTGGAAGAACTCGTAAGATTGGTACATTATTAGGACGTGGACTGACATTTGATCAGGCAATGGAAGAATTACAGGGTGTAACTTTAGAGTCTATCGTTATTGCAACAAGAACAGCTCGTGCCGTACGTAAACTGGCAGAAAGAGGCGTTGTATCTTTAGATGACTTCCCATTGTTAATGCATGTAGATGCGATCATCAATGAAGGCGCAGAAGTTGATATTCCTTGGGAAAAATTTACGACTGTTGTAGAATAATAAAATAAAAAATTAGAAATTCACGAAAATACTCTCTTTTTGAACAAAATTTAGTGAAAAAAGAGGGTTTTTTCGACCTTTTAAATTTAAAAAAATGCACAAAAAAAGATAAATAATAGACACAAAATTATGCATAATGTAATATGAACATATAATAAAAGAGTCATAGGAGGTAGTTATTATGAAAAAATACATTATGGCACTGGACGCAGGGACAACAAGTAACCGCTGTATCTTATTTAATGAACAAGGTGTGATCTGCAGTGTTGCACAGAAGGAATTTACACAGTATTTTCCTCATCCTGGATGGGTGGAGCATGATGCGGATGAGATCTGGTCTTCCATGCTTGGAGTAGCAGTAGAAGCAATGAACAAGTTAAATATTACACCAGATCAGGTTGCAGCCATCGGAATTACAAACCAGAGAGAGACAACGATCATCTGGGATAAGAATACAGGAGAACCTGTGTATCATGCAATTGTCTGGCAGTGCCGAAGAACATCTGAGTATTGTGATCAGCTAAAAGAAAAAGGTCTGACAGAGAAATTCCGACAAAAAACAGGATTAATGATCGATGCTTATTTTAGTGGAACAAAAGTAAAATGGATTCTTGACAACATACCAGGAGCACGTGAAAAAGCAGAGGCAGGAGATCTTTTATTTGGAACAGTAGAAACATGGCTGATCTGGAAACTGACAAAAGGAAGAGTTCATGTTACAGATTATTCAAATGCTGCAAGAACTATGCTATTTAATATTAATACTCTCGAATGGGATGATGAAATCCTTGAAGAACTTGGAATTCCAAAATCAATGCTTCCACAGGCAAGACCATCCAGTGAAGTTTATGGAATGGCAGACGAAAGTTATTTTGGAAAAGAAATTCCAATCGGAGGAGCAGCAGGAGATCAGCAGGCAGCATTGTTTGGTCAGACATGCTTTACAGCAGGGGAGGCCAAAAATACATATGGAACAGGGGCATTTCTGTTAATGAATACAGGAACAAAACCAGTATTTTCTGATAATGGACTGATCACAACCATTGCATGGGGCTTAGATGGAGAAGTTAATTATGCATTAGAAGGGTCTATTTTTGTTGCAGGAGCAGCAATCCAGTGGTTAAGAGACGAGATGAGACTGGTAGATTCATCACCAGATTCTGAATATATGGCTTCAAAAGTAAAAGATACAAATGGCTGTTATGTAGTTCCTGCATTTACAGGACTTGGTGCGCCACACTGGGATCAGTATGCACGAGGAACAATCGTTGGTATCACAAGAGGTGTCAATAAATATCATGTGATTCGTGCGACATTAGAATCTCTGGCATATCAGACATATGATGTGTTAAAAGCAATGGAAGCAGATAGCGGAATCAAATTAAGTGCATTAAAAGTTGATGGTGGAGCAAGTGCAAATAACTTCTTAATGCAGTTTCAGTCAGATATTCTTAACACAGAAGTACGTCGTCCAAGATGCGTTGAGACAACTGCAATGGGAGCGGCTTATCTTGCAGGACTTGCAGTTGGATACTGGAAAGATAAAAATGACGTTATCAATAACTGGAATATTGACCGTGAATTCCATCCAGAAATGCAGGAAGCAGAAAGAGAAGAAAAATTAGCTGGATGGGAAAAGGCAGTAAAATATTCTTTCGGATGGGCTAAAAATTAGATATATCATGAAAAATTAAAAAGAAAAGAGGGAAAGACTATGTTACCTTATATTTCAGAATTTATCGGAACAATGCTCTTAATCTTACTTGGTGATGGAGTTGTAGCAAATGTAAACCTTGACAGATCAGGAATGAAAGGTGCAGGAGCAGTGCAGATCACATTTGCATGGGGACTTGCGGTGCTTGTACCAGCATTTATTTTTGGATCTTCATCTGGAGCTCATTTTAACCCGGCATTAACGATCGCACTTGCGGCTATTGGCAATTTCTCTTGGTCTATGGTGCCAGGATATGTGATCGCTCAGTTTGCAGGAGCATTTGTAGGAGCAGTCCTTGTTTATGTTTTATTTGCAGGGCAGTTTGAGGCAACCAAAGATCAGGGAATAAAATTAGGAGTATTTTGTACAGGACCTTCTATTGCGAATACAGGATTAAACCTGTTAAGTGAGATCATTGGAACTTTTGTTTTAGTCTTTGCAATCTTAGGAATCGGAAATGTAGAAAATGCAAGTTCTATGGGACTTAATTATTTCTTTGTATTTGCAATTATCGTTTCCATTGGTATGTCACTTGGAGGATTGACAGGATATGCGATCAATCCAGCCAGAGATTTAGGACCAAGACTTGCACATGCAGTTCTTCCAATCCCAGGAAAAGGGGATTCTAACTTTGGATATGCATGGATTCCTGTTGTAGGACCGATCATTGGAGCACTGCTCGCAGGAGGATTATTTGTAGTCATTCCATGGTAGTATTAGATAAACGAAAATAAAATAGAGATTGAAAAGATGGATGTTTTCTTAGAAGGAGGCATCCATTTTTTTACAAGATATATATTATTAAATGGTTTTATCTTTTTTCAGTGGCGTCCTATAGGTGGGAGAGGATGTCACTAAGAAATCTATGAAAACACCTAGAAAAGAAATAGCACGTGCGGTAAAATATATGCAGGATTATAAGAGCCAAAAGGAGGTAATGAACATGGAATACAAAAAATTCAACAATCAATACGTAATAAGAATTGACAAAGGCGAAGAAATCTGTGCAAAATTAAAAGAGGTCGCCCAAAAAGAAAATATCAAACTTGCATACTTAACAGGAATCGGGGCAGCAGGCAAAGTAACAGCTGGTGTTTTTGATACAAAGGAAAAAGTATTCAAAGGCCATACATGGGAAGGTGATCTTGAGATCGTTTCCATTGGTGGGAATATCAATACTATGAATGGGGAAACTTATACACACTTCCATATCAGTGTTGCGGATGAAGCAGGGAATGTCTATGGAGGTCATCTGACAGAAGCAGTGATCAGCGGAACCGGAGAACTTGTATTAACCGAGATCGAAGGCACAGTTGACCGCAAGTTTGATGAAGAAATCGGGCTGAATTTATTTGAATTCTAAGTGAAAAACGGAGGACAAAGATAACATGGAAATGATGACAGGAAGAACATTATTTCGAAATTACAAAGAATATGATCAGAAAGAAGTAGAGATTTGCGGCTGGGTAAAAAGCAATCGTGGATCAAAGAAATTCGGATTTCTGGTTATTAATGATGGTACATTTTTTGAACCGATTCAGGTTGTATATGATCAGGAGATGGACAACTTTGATACGGTCAGCAAATTAAATGTTGGAACAGCTGTGATCGTTAATGGAACTGTGATCGTGACACCAGATGCGAAACAGCCATTTGAGATTCATGCAAAGAGTGTAGAAGTCGAGGGAGAATGCCCATCCGATTATCCATTACAGAAAAAACGTCATACATTAGAATATTTAAGATCTATCTCTCATTTAAGACCAAGAACGAATACGTTTCAGGCAGTATTCAGAGTTCGTTCTCAGATTGCATATGCGATCCATAAATTCTTTCAGGAACGTGATTTTGTATACGTGCATACACCATTGATCACAGGACAGGACTGTGAAGGTGCTGGAGAGATGTTCCAGGTAACAACGATGGATCTTAACAAGATCGCTGAAGAAGGAAAAGTTGATTATGAACAGGATTTCTTTAAGAAGCCAGTCAGCTTAACCGTCAGCGGACAGCTTGCAGGAGAGACTTTTGCACAGGCATTCCGCAATATTTATACATTTGGACCAACTTTCAGAGCTGAAGATTCCAATACAACAAGACATGCAGCAGAATTCTGGATGATCGAGCCAGAGATCGCATTTGCAGATCTTGAGGATAACATGATCCTTGCAGAGCAGATGATCAAATATATCATCAATTATGTGATGGAGCATGCACAGGAAGAATTACAGTTCTTTAATAAATTCGTAGATAAAGGATTATTAGAACGTTTGAACCATGTAGTATCTTCTGATTTTGGAAGAGTTACTTATACAGAAGCAGTGAAATTATTAGAAGAACACAATGATGAATTCGAATATAAAGTATCTTGGGGAATTGATCTTCAGACAGAGCATGAACGTTATCTGACAGAGCAGATCTTTAAGAAACCAGTGTTTGTCACAGACTATCCAAAAGAGATCAAAGCATTTTATATGAAGATGAATGAAGACAACAAGACGGTTGCAGCCATGGATCTTTTAGTGCCAGCTATTGGAGAGATCATCGGGGGAAGCCAGAGAGAAGATGATCTTGCGAAACTGGAAGAGAGAATCATAGAATTAGGTATGAAACCAGAAGATTATGATTTCTATTTAGATCTTCGCAAATATGGTTCCACAAGACATGCAGGATTTGGTCTTGGATTTGAGCGTATGGTAATGTACGCAACAGGAATTGCTAATATCAGAGATGTCATTCCATACCCAAGAACAGTAGGAAAATGTCAATATTAAGATGAATTATGCATATACTATTACGAGAGCAATTTTTAGGAGGTAGTAGTATATGCATTCTATTTGGCAGGAACAGATGGAATTTCCAGTTTATCCGATTTTAAAAAGAGATAAAAAAACAGATATTTTATATGTAGGTGCAACCCTGAAACATGCAATAGAGGCAAATTTTCAAAAAGAAATGGGAAGATCAGTTATGATCATTGAAGAAAAAAGTATTGGAGATATGCCAGAACTTGGTGGCATGGGGATTTTGAAAGCAACGAACATGAATGAATTTAAAGAGCTCTGTATTTTGAAAAATTATATTATAAGACAACATATTCCATGTGATCTTGAAATTATTTCAGAGACAAGCATTCAGGTCCATCCAGTGAAGTTGTTTTTGTTTATGACGAAGGATGTTGAAGTATATGAACAGACAAAGATCACTGCAAGACAGGGGAAACGTCTGGATATCGAAAGTGCCTATATCGATGCAGGACAAGTGATCGAAGACGACAAACCTTGTGAGAAGAGATATATTCATGTATTTTCAGAAGCAGGTTTTCCAGAAATCACGAAGCCAGATATTCTGGAGATCAGAAAATATAAAGAAGATTATCTGGTGTTGTCGTATCAGAGAAAATTGGAAGGAAGTCGGCATTCTTGGGAAATATAATTGAGTCATGTTGTAAAATTAGTGAAACGAAGATAGTATTTTGTGCTACAATAGATGTCAAGAGAACATTTATACAGGAGGATAAGAAACTATGAGTATGATTGATGTAATCCGCAAAGAAATGATGACAGCGATGAAGAATAAGGACAAAGAGAGAAAAGAAAGTCTTTCTATGTTATTAAGTGCATTAAAAAACGCACAGATCGATAAGAGAGAAGATCTGACAGAGGCAGAAGAAAACACAATTATCGCAAAAGAGATCAAACAGACAAAAGAGACAATGGATACTTGCCCTGCTGATCGTACAGATATCATTGATGAATGTAAAGCAAGATTAGCAGTCTTAGAAGAGTTTGCACCAGAGCAGATGAGCGAAGAACAGATCGAAGCTGAGATCAATGCTGTATTAGCAGAACTTGGAATTGATGCACCGACAATGAAAGATAAAGGAAAAGTTATGAAGAACCTGATGCCAAGAGTCAAAGGAAAAGCTGACGGTAAACTTGTAAACCAGCTGGTAGGAGCTAAACTTTCATGAGAAATATATTAATTGTCGTCGATATGCAGAATGACTTCATCGACGGAAGCCTTGGAACCAAAGAAGCACAGGAGATCGTAACACCTGTTGCTGGAAAGATTCGTAATTTTGAGGGTGATATCTATGGAACGCTCGATACACATGAGGAAGATTATCTTTCCACACAGGAAGGAAAGAATCTTCCGGTCAAACATTGTATCTGTGGAGAAGACGGCTGGGCATTAAACAGCGAAATCATGCAGGCAATCGCAGAGACGAAAGCAGAAGTCCATAATTTCTGTAGAAAAGGAACTTTTGGTTCTATGGAACTGGCACAGATATTGAAGGAAACATATGAAGATCAGGAAGTTGAGATCGAACTGATCGGATTATGTACGGATATCTGTGTGATATCCAATGCAATGCTGATTAAAGCAGCACTGCCGGAAGTGAAGGTAAGTGTTGATTCTTCATGCTGTGCAGGAGTGACTCCTGAGAGTCATAGGAATGCGTTGGAAGCTATGAAGATGTGTCAGATTGAGATAGTATAATTAGTTGTAAATAAAGGGCGATATGAAGTCGCCTTTTTATTTTGAATTAAAATGTAAAAATTTATCTGAACAATAATAAGAAAATCAATATAGAAATGCAAAATCGTTATCAGAATGATTGGACGGAACGAAGTTTGTTTTATAATTGCAGGATGTTTACAGATGGATTTTATCACGGACAATCATATGGAGAATTAGAACCATGTATACATATAGGTATTTTAGATTTTAATTTGATGAGGAGTCAAGGTTTTTATCATCATATTAAATTATTGGATATAAAAACAGGGGAAGAATATAATGACAAATTGCAATTTCACGTGGTACAATTAAAGAAATTAGAAAATGCTGCCAAGGAAGAAAAAGAAATGGAACTATACTATTGGGCAAAATTACTTGCAGCAAAAGATTGGAAAGAAGTTGACGATACGATTAAAGGAAATCCATATAGAGAGGCGGCGAAAGATGAGATGTATAAAATGAGTCAGGATGAAAGAGAACGATATTTGTATTTGCGAGAAGAAATGGCATATAGTGATGAAATCAGCAGGATGAAAACTGCGAGAGAAGAAGGATTGGAAGAGGGAAGAAAGGAAGGAAGAAAGGAAGGAAAGCAATTATTTTTACAATGTATAAGATTAAAAAAACAAGGTTTTTCAAAGGAAAAAATAGCAGAAGAATGTCAGGTTGATATACCTGAAGTAGAAGAAATCTTGAAAGAAATAGAAGATTTATAAATTTAAAAATTGGAATATGGCATAGATAATAATCACAAGTGGTAATAAAAAATTACTGCTTGTGATTATTTCTTTTATCTTGACAATTACAAATCAAACTGTATATACTGTACATATACAGTAAAACAAAGAAAGGAGAGAATTAAGTGAAAATCATAATCAGCAATGTCAAGAATCAGCCAATCTATGAACAGATTTATGAACAGATCAAGAATCTGATCATTACAGAAGAACTAAAAGCTGGCGAAATGCTTCCATCGATTCGAGGACTTGCGAAGGATTTAAGGATCAGTGTGATCACAACAAAGAGGGCGTATGATGAGCTTGAGAAAGATGGATTTATTAATTCTGTGGCAGGAAAAGGCTGTTTTGTGGCGGAGAAGAATCTGGAGCTTATCAAGGAGGAGAATTTAAAGAAGGTAGAACAATATTTGGAGAAAGCAGTGAAGCTTTCAAGAACATGCGGGTTAACAAAAGATGATCTGATCGATATGATCAAGATCATTGGAAAGGATGAATAATGAAGAATGCATTAGAATTACAAAATGTATCAAAGTCATTTAAAGGATTTGAAATGAAAGATATGACATTTTCACTACCAGAAGGTTGTATTCTTGGACTTGTCGGGAAGAATGGGGCAGGGAAAAGTACTACGATCCATCTGATTATGGATATGATTCACAAAGACAGCGGAACAATCTATGTGTTAGGAAAGAATATTGAGGAAGATTTTACAGAGACAAAACAGGATATTGGAGTCGTTCTGGATGAGCCATCATTTCCAGAATATGTGACAGCAGACCAGATGAATAATATCATGAAAAATATTTATAGAAACTGGGATGAAAAACGATATTATGAATTGATCGATCAGTTTGAACTTCCAAAATGGAAAAAGCAGTTTAAGAATTACTCGAAAGGAATGAAGATGAAACTTGCAATCGCGGTGGCACTTTCTCATCATGCAAAACTACTGATCTTAGATGAACCAACGAGTGGTTTAGATCCATTTATGAGAGATGAAATTCTGGATATTCTTTATGAATTTACAAGAGAAGAAGATCAGTCTGTTTTGATTTCTTCTCATATTGTCAGTGATCTTGAAAGAATTTGTGATTATATTGCATATATTGATCAGGGAAGTTTGAAATTATATGAAGAAAAAGATTGCCTGATTGAACAATATGGGATCTTAAAATGTTCCAAAGAAGAGCTGAAAGAATTTGACGAACAGGCAGTTAAAGGAGTAAGAGAAAATCCATATGGAGTTGAAGCATTGGTAGACAGATCGAAGATGCCGAAAGATTATGAGACAGATATGGCAACATTAGAAGAAATTATCGTATTTCTCTCAAAAGGACAGGAAGAATAGAAGGAAGTGTGGGTATGAAAGGATTAATACGAAAAGAATGGTATAGTTTGTGGAGTCAGTATCGGATACATATGCTGGCAATGCTGGGGTTAGGAGTATTGCTGCCAATTATAAAAAATACAGACTTTTTCCCGGATGAATCTTTTTGGATATATTGTGCAGTAATAACGATTTTCTATATTCTAATGCATTCGGTAGAATATGAAAAAAAATCAAATTGGGATATGTACAGAGCAACATTTCCAATCAATGGAAGGGAGATTGTTGTTTCAAAATATATCTTTGGTTTTGGGATCGTGATAATCGCGAGTATCTTAGTTTTTGCAGGAAGTATGATCTGCCAGAAGATGATAGTGGGCAGAATCAATATTTACTTTATTGGTCGTGTTGTAAAAGCTATATGGATTAACGGTACATTGGATATGATATTTGCATTTCCGATTTTGTGCAGATATGGATATGACGAAGGAAGGGTATCTGCAGCGATGATCGTATGTTTTCTTGGAATATTTTATCCATATAGGCTGCAACAATTGTTATTAAATCTGCCATTCCCGACCATTGTATTTCTGATTTTGCTATTTATCATTTGGTGTTTTTCAGGTGTATTGAGTTGCAAATTATACGAGAAGCGGAATGATCAATAAGGAGGGCGCAGTGTGAAAGGTTTGTGTTTAGAATACAAATGCAGGATTATGGAATGTGGAATTAAATATGTGATTTGGATACTTTTAGTTCTTCAGATGATCATAGGATTTTTTGGATTTGGTACTGGAGGGGCTGTTTTGTCAGCACTTCTTGTAATTCAGCTTAATGATACAATGATTGATGATCAAGCCTGTGGATGGAATCAGTATTGCAAGATCTTACCAGTCAGTGGAAGGAAACAAGTTGGTATAAGGTATCTTCTTGGAATTGTAGCGACAGCAATTATGACCATCATATTCTTGATCGGAAGAGCACTTGGCGTTCTCAATGTTGAAGTTCCGTTCTATGAAGTAAAGCAAGTGATTCAATGGATCGTTGTAGTAAGTTTCTTATGCATGTCAATTCAGATTCCAGTAAATCTCATGCTACATTTAAAAAATATAAGAAACAGACTCGTAGGATTGCCATTGTTTTTAGTTTGCTATGTAGGAGGTAGATTGATCTTTTATGTAATACGAAAAATACCAAGAATTCCGGGGAGTCAGGTGTTTTTAAAGAATGCAGTAGTGATATCAATTGTAATGGTTTTGGTTTCTTATATTGGTTCGGTTTTGATGTGGAAATATAGGAAATCGTAGTGGTTAGCAAAAGAAATGCAATCTATACTGTCCTAACAACATCATTTATGCTAAAATAAAAATCGTTTGTGATACGGCAATAAAAATCGTATTACAGATGATTTTTATTTTACAAAATTTTCAAACATAACAAACAAAGAAAGAAGGAAAATCAATATATGAGTACATACTACGTCACAAGAATCGAAGAACCAGACTTCGGTTGTGAAGGCCGCCCGGAAGGACAGGAAATCAAAGATAAAGTATATTTAAAAGAAGAAATAACGAAGGAAGAAACAATAATCTTCATGGAAGATAAATTACTATACGAAAGAGATATTAATGAAGGAATGAAAGTTGTGATCGATGGAGATGGAAGATTACAGAAAGCGGAGGATCGATCATGAAAGATCTGACAAAAGGAAAGATTTCAACATTGATCTTAGGATTTGCGATTCCAGTATTTTTAGGAAACTTATTACAGCTTACATACAGTCTTGCTGATACAAGGATTGTCGGAAGTTTTCTTGGAGAACGATCACTTGCTGCAGTTGGTGCAACGACAACGATCAGTAACTTGATCGTTGGTTTCTTATTAGGTCTGGCCAATGGATTTGCGATCATTACAGCGCAGAAATTTGGAGCAGGTGATAAAAAGAGAGTTCGAAGATCATTTGCGATCGCACTTGTGTTAGGAGTGATCGTTTCTGCTATTTTAATCTTGATCGGAACGGTATTTATCAATCCGATTTTAGGATTTTTGAATGTTCCAGGCAAATTATTTATCGAAGCGAAACAATATATACTGATCATTATCATTGGTTTATGGGTCACGATGTTTTATGACATCTTAATGGCAGTGATGCGTGCGATCGGAGATACGTTAACACCATTATTGATCCTTGCGATTTCTGTAGGATTAAATATCGTACTGGATCTTTTATTTGTTGCCGTATGGAAAACGGGAACATGGGGTGCGGCAGCAGCAACTGTGTTGGCACAGTTTATCGCATTGGTCATTTGTTGTTTTTATATGATTCATAAGTATGAATTATTACGTCTGAATAAAAATGATTTTAAAGATGTGGAATCTAAAATGATCAAAGAAATGCTGGCGACAGGAATGTCCATGGGATTTATGAGTTCTCTTGTGAATATCGGATCACTTACCTTGCAGACAGCGATCAATAAACTTGGGCAAGAAATTATCGTAGCCCATACAGCGGCAAGAAAGATCACAGAAATATATATGATCATGTTCAGTGTCTTTGGCCAGACGATGGCAACATTCTGTGGTCAGAATATGGGAGCTGGGAAAGTTGACAGAATTAAGGAAGGTATGAAACTAGCGATCATTTATACATGTGTCTGGTCAACTTTTGCGATGATCGCAAGTTATACGATCGGACCGCAGTTAGTCCATATGGTTACAGGAAGTCACAAAGATGTAGTCATTGTAAATGCAACAAATTACCTGAAGTTTAATACGATCTTTTATTATGTGACAGCGGTCATCAGTATAGTAAGAAATGTTATGCAAGGAATCGGGGATCAGATCACACCATTAGTATCCAGTGGATTAGAAATGGTCGGAAAAGTGGTGATCGCATTTACATTAGTTCCTTTGATGGGATATGCAGGTGTTATCGTAGCAGAACCGATCGTATGGTTTATCATGGTTATTCCATTGCTCGTACAGATCATAAGAACACCGAAATTAAAAGCAAATAAATAAAACCCAAAAAGCGGAGAATCCATAAAAGGATCTCCGCTTTCTACATACACATGACATTATTTTAGTTGAACATTCCGTCCCACGGGAACATTCTTCTTTCTTCTTAAGGATTAAACAATACCCTGAGCTGTCATTGCATCTACGACTTTCTCGAATCCTGCAATGTTAGCACCAGCTACATAGTTTCCTTCCATTCCGTAACGTTTTGCTGCGTCATCTAAGTTGTGGAAAATGTTAACCATGATGTTCTGTAATTTTCCATCAACTTCTTCGAATGTCCAGCTTAATCTCTCGCTGTTCTGAGACATTTCAAGAGCAGATGTAGCAACTCCACCAGCGTTAGAAGCTTTACCAGGTGCGAATAAGATTCCGTTTTTCTGTAAGTATTCTGTAGCTTCTAATGTAGTAGGCATGTTAGCACCCTCTGCAACTGCATAACATCCATTAGCTACTAACTGTTTTGCATCTTCTAAGTGTAATTCGTTCTGAGTTGCACATGGAAGAGCAATGTCAACAGGAATAGACCAAACTCCTCTTCCTTCGTGATATTCAGCACTTGGACGAGCAGCAGCGTATTCTGTTAAACGAGCACGTTTTACTTCTTTTACTTCTTTTAATAATTCAACATCGATACCATCTTTGTCATAAATCCATCCTGTAGAGTCAGAAGCTGTAACAACTTTAGCACCTAACTGCTGAGCTTTTTCGATTGCGTAAATAGCAACATTACCAGCTCCAGAAACAGCAATTGTAGCACCTTTGATAGATTTACCATTACATTTTAACATTTCGTCTGTGAAGTAAAGAAGTCCGTATCCTGTAGCTTCTGTACGAGCTAAAGATCCACCATAAGATAAACCTTTACCTGTTAAAACTCCTTCATAAAGTCCACGAATTCTCTTATACTGACCGAACATGTAACCGATCTCTCTTGCACCAGTTCCGATATCACCAGCAGGAACGTCTGTATCTGCTCCGATGTATTTGCAAAGCTCTGTCATGAAGCTCTGGCAGAATGCCATGATCTCACGGTCAGATTTTCCTTTAGGATCGAAGTCAGATCCACCTTTACCACCACCGATAGGAAGTCCTGTTAAAGAGTTTTTGAAGATCTGTTCAAATCCTAAGAATTTGATGATTCCAAGGTTAACAGATGGGTGAAGTCTTAAACCACCTTTGTAAGGTCCGATCGCACTGTTGAACTGTACACGGTAACCTGTGTTAACATGAACCTGTCCTTTGTCGTCTACCCAAGGTACACGGAATTTGAACTGGCGTTCTGGGTTTACAAGACGTTCAAGAAGAGCATCTCTTCTGAAAGCTTCTTCGTTTGCTTCAACAACGGCTCTTAATGATTCTAAAACTTCTTTTACAGCCTGATGGAATTCAGGTTCTGCTGGGTTCTGAGCAACTACCTGCTCGATCACTTCATCTACGTATGACATTTTGTTTCCTCCTTATAAGTCATAATGATATGTGTGTTTAAAACAGAGGGTATCTTCTTCAAATGGGTGTTGGCACATCCCAAAAGATAAAACAAAAAGAGGTCGGAAAACGCCTCTTTTTCTCAATGACGCCTTTGTCTTAGAATTATTATATAAGATATGGTATAATATTTCAAGAAAATCAATACGCAGGAAGGAAATTAGTATGAAATCTGTGGCAATGGCCTTTTATAATGGCGCGAAATATATAGATGAGCAAATAAGATCGATTCTTGATAATATGGAAGAGACAGATGAACTGATCATTTCAGTGGATGATGCTAGTGATGGATCAGAAGCAATACTTGAGGATTGGGTCCAAAACGACCAAAGAATCCGCATAATTAAAGGACCTGGGAAGGGTGTCGTAAAAAATTTTGAGAATGCATTTAAGCATTGTCGAGGGGAAATCATCTTCTTATCTGATCAGGATGATGTGTGGAAAAAAAATAAAATGAGAGAGATTGAGCGTGTATTTGAAGACCCGAAAGTGATGGCAGTTGTTCATGATGCGCAGATTGTAGATGAAAAACTTTCATCTTTAGATCAAACCACTTTTGAGTGGAGAAATAGCGGAACAGGCTTCTGGAAGAATATGAAAAAGAATTCCTATATCGGATGCTGTATGGCGGTCAGAAGATCCGCAATGAAAAGAATTCTGCCGATCCCAGATGACATCTGGATTCATGACCAATGGATCGGATTGCTGTCAGAACAACTCGGGAAAGTTGTATTTTTGGAGGAACCGCTTATTTATTATCGAAGACATGGGGGAAATGTTACGGAATTGACCCATGGTTCGATCACATCCATGATCAAAAAAAGATATCATATGATCATGGGAATCAATCACCGTGTAAAAGAATGGAGCAGACATGACAAACAAAATCAAAGACATACTGAAAACTCATAAGTATCTGTTACTCTCGTTTTTTCTGCCGGTTCTTCTATTAGAAGGAATCGCGATCGCAGAGAAGATACAGCCATTTGGCAGTGAATCATTTCTGATCGTTGATGCATTGCATCAGTATTTGCCCTTTTTTGCAGATTATCAGGAAAAATTAAAAAGCATGGATTCGATATTTTATTCTTTTCATGCAGGTCTTGGATACAATTTCCTTGGACTATGGGCGTATTATCTGGCAAGTCCACTAAATCTGGTGATCGCACTTGTGTCGAAATCAATGCTTACGATGATATTAAGTCATTTGTATGTCTTAAAGATCGCACTGTGCTGCTTTACAGCCGCATTTTATTTTAGAAAACGCCGTGGAAAGGATGAGATATCCATTGTTGCGTTCGGAATAGCATATGGATTATGCAGTTATATGGTTGGCTACAGTTGGAATATTATGTGGATGGAAGTCATGATGATGCTTCCACTCATTTTGTATGGTATTGATAAGCTGATCAAAGAACATGATGGAAGACTTTATTGTTTTGCATTATTTATTTCTTTATGGTGTAACTTTTATATGTCCTATATGATATGTTTATTTTTAATCTTGTGGTATTTACTATATTCACATAATAATGTCAAAGAATTTTTTACAAATGGATTCCGCTTTGCAGGATATTCACTGTTATCTGGAGTAATGGCAGCAGTTGTGTTACTGCCAGCTTACCTTGGGATCATGCAGACATCCTCAGCCAAATTACAATTTCCAAAAGAATTATGGTATGGAACATTTGGAAATCTGTTTTCCAGACATTTTCTTGGGACAACACCGCTTACGATGGCGGTAGATGACAGTAAGATCAATTTATATTGTGGAATCTTAACCTTATTAATGGCAGGATTTTATCTGGCAGTCAGAGAAATTCGCCTGATCGATAAGATTCGAAGATTGTTATTACTTGTATTTTTATTTTTTAGTTTCAATATGCCTGTCTTAGGTTATGTTTGGCATGGCTTTCATGATCAGTATGGAATTCCAAACCGCTTTGCGTTTTTGTATATTTTTGCATTGCTTGCGATGGCGTATGAAGGATATTGTGTGTTGGTAAGAGGCAAAAGAAAAGTTTCACTGTGGATTTATTTTGCAGTGATCCTATGCGGTATTTTGATCGGAATCACAATGAAAACGTCGACAGTGAAATTGGAAATGAAAACGGTTTACGCAACAGTTGCAGCGATCGCAGTTTATATGGTTTGTTTCGCATTATATCAGAAGAAGATTTTCAGGAAGAAAATATTTACAACATTGATCTGTTTCTTATTTATAGTAGAAACCGCAGCGATGGCAGTGATGGGATTTCAGGAAAATGGAACCGTCGATACAGATAGTTATTTTCAGGATACCAAAGCTATCACAGAAGTAAAAAAAGAGTATCAGAAAAATGTAGAGACAAGAATGGAATTGATCAGTGGGCGTATGCTTGATGAAAGTATCTGGCATACCTTAAATGGAATGACATTGTTTGGTTCCACAGCACAGGGAAACGTTGTCGATATGATGGATCAGCTTGGATTCTACACGGGTGTAAATGAATATTTATATGAAGGTGCAACGCCATTTACAAATAATCTGATGTCCATGAAATATCAGATTTACCGTCCATATGATACGAAATATACCGAATTTTCACTAAAAGAAAGTGTTGGAAATGTCACGGTTTATAAAAATCCTTATCGAACAGCACTTGCCTATACGATGGATGACTTGGTACAAACTTGGGATTATGAAGATTATAATCCATTTTATGTACAAAATGATCTGGCAACGAGTGCATTTGATGTTGATGAGTTGTTTCATATGGTCAAAACAGCTAAGCCGCAATTAAACGATTGTAAGATCACATCCGATAATGGTGATGGAGAATATGTATTTGAAAATACATCCGCCCGACCAGATAACATGGTATCTACGATCAGATCAACAAAAACAAGGCGGTTGTATATTCATTTTGATGGAAGCCAGGTAGAAAATACTGTGATCGAGAAAAATGGAGAACAGGTTTTGACGGGAAGGCTGGATTCACAGATTATTTATCTTGGAAACGTGCAGAAAGGTGATGAGATCCGCATCAAAATGCAACTCAAACAAGATAATGAAATGTCTGGAGTTGTAAGACTGACAGCAGCGGAACTTGATGAAGAAGTGATGGAAGAACTTGCACAGAGAATGCAGGAAAATGCATGGAAACTTACCAGTGCCAAAGGAAATCATCTAAGTGGAACGATCCATGCACAGGAAGATCAGATGTTATTTTTCTCAATTCCATACGATAAAGGATGGACGGTGAAGATTGATGGCAAGAAAGTGAAAACAAAAGCACTTGGGAAAGCATTTTTGACAGTGAAAGTGCCGGAAGGAAAGCATAAAGTTTCACTGACTTATGTATCTGTTGGATTTAAAGAAGGGGCAATTTTGAGTATTGCAGGTTTTGTTGTTTTTATCCTGATCATGGCTTTTTTCAGAAGAAAGAAAAAAGCTGCAGTTAAAGAAATATAAATTTTCGTAAGAAATTCTTATGATTTTGGAATATTGAAAGTCAGAGATGTTTTTGCTATGATGAAAGAAATTAACAAGCAGGAGGAAAAGGATTTATGAGAAAGTTTATTGGAAAATTCCTTGCAGCAGGACTTTGTGTCGCAATGGCATTATCATCTGTAACTGTCAAAGCAGACAGCGTTGATCAGAAATATCTGGCACTTGGAGCTGACTTAACAGCTTCCCAGAAAAAGAAAGTGTTAGAACTTCTGGATTTAGATGATAATAGCGACTATAAAGTTATTACTGTAACAAATAAAGATGAACATGAATATTTGGACAGCTATCTATCAAGCAGAGTGATCGGAACAAGAGCATTATCTTCTGTGACTGTAGAACAGAAAGATGATGGAAATGGAGTGAATGTCACAACACAGAATATCTCTTACTGTACATCTGGAATGTATCGAAATGCTCTGATCACAGCAGGGATCAAGAATGCCGATGTAAAAGTAGCTGGTCCATTTAAGATTTCTGGAACAGCAGCATTGGTTGGTGTTATGAAAGCCTACGAAGAAATGACAGGAAAGAAGATTCCAGAAAAGAGCAAAGATGCAGCAACAGACGAGTTGATCACAACGGGAGAAGTTGCGGAAAATATCGGTTCTGACGATGCAGAGAAACTGATCGCAGATGTCAAACAGAAAGTTGCAAAAGATAATCTGTCATCTCCATCTGAGATCAAACAGGCGATTGAAGAGTCTGCAAAAGATTTAAATATCAATCTTTCTGATGCAGACCGAGCGAAGATACAGAGTCTGATGGATAAGATTTCAGGACTTGATCTGAATGTGTCTCAGTTAAAATCTCAAGCAAAAGATTTATATGATAAGCTTGGAGGAAGTCAGGGAATCTTTGATAAGATCGCAGCTTTCTTCCAGTCTATTTTCAGCTGGCTGTCTAATTTATTTTCATAAAAGCTTAGGAGCATATAAGAAACGAATATCTCTCCTTATGTAACATAAGATTACATAAGGAGGGATTTTTTTATGGGACAAAATGAAATGATCTTTTACATAGTGGCAGTGGGATGTATGATCTGTCTGATGATTGGAATTGTAAGGAAACCGGCATATTTGCTGGTGCTTTTGCTGCGGGGAGCTTTTTGTGCGATGATCGTATATGGAATCAGCATTGTTTGTATGCGGAAAGGAATCACAGCACCAGTCAATCTTAATATCTTGTCCATTGGAACAGGTGCACTGTTGGGGCTTCCAGGAATTATTGCGTTGTATGCGGCAGCGGTGTTTTTATTGCAGTAATAATGTGATGTAAAGTGCGCTAGTAAAATACTGGATTTTGTATTTCTGTAAAATAATAGAAAAAATACTAGACAAATACTGTAAATAGATGTAAAATAATGGAACATAAAGGAAGGAGGAAAGATGAAGATATGGATTCTATTATTTTTGATCATGGCAGCAATTTATGATTACAGAGATTTCAAGATCCCGAATAAGCTCAATGGGGCAGGAGCGTTGATCACGCTGGTTCTTGCAGGAGTTTCTGGGATGAAGGCAGCAGATATGATGATCGGAGTTTTGGTTGTGCTGATCAGCTGTGGATTATTATTCTATATTGGATGCCTTGGCGGTGGAGATGTGAAGCTGCTGATGGTATGTGCAATATCTATCGGACGGGCAATGCCCCGGTTTCTGATTTTGTCATTTATATGTAACGGTATTTATGCCGTGATCTTTTTATGGAAGAGGAAGAACTTCCATCTGCGATTATTTCGCTTATTTCAATATGTAACACAATGTAAGGATAACAAGAGATTATTGATGTACGAGACAGAGAATGGGAATCTGATGAAAGATGGAATGATACATTTTTCATTTGGGATCCTTGCAGCGTACATGATCTGCCTGTTAGGAGGTGGACTATGAAGGATATTTCAATCGGTATTTATCACAAAGACCATCAGTATGGAAAACGGCTGATGGAATACTTAAATCACCAGAAAGATTTCCCGATGACGGCATCATTTACGTCGGATGAGGAGATGTTTTTTAAACAGGAACAAGAGGGAGATTTTGAATGCCTGGTACTGGCAGAAGAGACGGATTATCATGGAGATTTTCCGGTTTGCCGAATTGGAGCAAATGAATCTATGGGTGGGATGTATTGCCAGAGTGCAAAAGAGATCGCAGCGGGAATCTATCATTGCCTGAATGTAAGTCCTCAGATTGAAAATGAACGGATTTTTGGAGTATATTCTCCGATTTCAAGACTGGAGATATCGGCATTTGCAAGGAATATGGCAGCTTCGAATGGGTGGATTTATTTTGGAATGCAACCATATGGACACTTTGAAGAAGATGAGGCAGATGACCTTTTGTTGTTTTATATCAAAGAACACAAAGAAGATATTGTACTATATTTTATGGAACATCAGAAGAAGTTTGATGGTTGTGTAGGATTTGCGGGAGCTTCATGTTATCTGGATTATCGAGAATTATCTATGCAGGATTATGAGTGGTTTTTTGAGAAATTAAGAGAAACAGGAATTTGTATTATTTTTGATATTGGCATCGCATCACCGCCAGATCTTAAGTTCTTTGGGTTGTTTGACCGGATTTTTCTTCCTCTTATGCGGCAAGATCTGGGGTGTATGGAATATAAGAAGTTTCAAAAACAGATGAGAAAACATGGAGTATGGAAATTGACAAACTGGGAAGAAGTGATGCTTGAGAGCTGGAAGAACAAAGGAGGAAGGGGGCAGTGGCCTTGAAGGAATTGCTGAAACAAAGAGTAATGGAGAAATTGAATTTTTCACAGGAGATTTCTGACGAACATTTAAAAGGTGTGATTCAGGAAGAGATCATGAAAATATCAGAAGAATATCCGTTGCTTTTGTCTGACAAGATTCGCTTGAATCAGGAAGTTTTTTATGCTCTTCGAAGATTGGATATTCTGCAAGATCTGTTAGAAGATGATTCTGTGACGGAGATCATGATCAATGGCTATAAAAATATTTTTATTGAGCGGCAAGGAAAACTGCACCGATATCCTGGGCATTTTTCGGATAATGAAAAATTATATCAGGTAATTCAGCAGGTTGCATCAGGAGCGAACCGTATGGTGAATGAACGAAATCCAATTGTGGATGCGAGACTTAACGATGGTTCGAGAGTAAATATCATTTTGCCGCCGATATCGATCGATGGGGCAACGATGACGATCCGAAAGTTTGCAAAGGAACCGATGACATTAGCATGGCTTTGTGAACGGGAAGCATTTTCGGAAGAAATTGCGAAGTTTTTGAAGATTCTTGTAAGGGCGCGCTATAACATTTTTATCTCGGGGGGAACAGGCAGCGGGAAGACGACGTTGCTCAATGGAATGTCGAATTGTATTCCGAAAGATGAGAGGATCATAACAATTGAGGATTCCGCAGAATTGAAACTTAATGGGATTGATAATCTGGTCCGGTTAGAGATGAGGAATGCGAATGCAGCAGGGGAAAATCAGGTCGATATGAAAGAACTGATCAAAGCGGCATTACGTTCACGGCCAGACCGGATCATCGTCGGAGAAGTGCGAGGCGAAGAAGCCTTGTCTATGTTAAATGCAATGAATACAGGCCACGATGGAAGCATCTCGACAGGACATGCGAACAGTTGTAAAGATATGCTTAAGCGAATCGAAACGATGGTCTTGATGGGAGTCGATATGCCAGTAGAAGCGATCCGTGGGCAGATGGCATCTGCAATCGATGTGATCATTCATCTTGGAAGAAGCTTTGACGGAAGTCGAAAACTGATGGAAATTTCAGAGATTACTGGTATGGCGGCGAGTCAGGTAGCATTACATCCGTTGTTTGAGATGAATGAAGATGATGAACTTACAATGAGATCAGAATTATGTGATCAGAAGAAGTTAAAGGAGTATGGTCAGTATGAAGCATATCAGAAACTTATGGAATCTTTTAAAGCAAGAGATCAGCCTGTGGAAATATGAGAAGCAAGAGTTGGTTAAGGGAATTTGTTATATCGTGATGATCGCATGGCTGTTTTTTGACCGAATTGCATTTGCGATTCTTTTGATTCCATATTTGTTTGTTTTTATGAAACAACAAAGAATCCATAAGGTGCATCGGGAGAAGGAAAAGCTGCGAAAGGAATTCCGTGAAATGATGATTTCTATTGGAAATAGTTTATCTGCAGGATACTCTATTGAAAATGCATTGAAAACAGCAAAAAATGATCTGGAGATGTATGAAGAACACAGTTTGTTGGCAAAAGAACTTCAATTGTTGATAAACAAGCTCAAAATGAACGAACCTGTGGATAATCTGCTTTTTGATATGGCGGAACATGTAGGTCTGGAAGAATTTTATCAGTTTGCACAGGTCATATCAATTGCGAAAAAAAGTGGTGGGAATCTGATTGAGATCACGGAAAATACGATAGAACATTTAAGTCAGGCAATCCAGACAAAAGAAGAGATTCACACGATGATCGCGGCAAAACAAATGGAGAAAAAGATCATGTCTGTCATGCCATATTTTATTCTCATTTATGTAAGGATTGCAAATCCTGGATATTTCGACATACTGTATGAGAGTTTTGCCGGAGTTTTAGTCGCAGTGATTTCTCTTTTATGTCTGTGGATCGCAGATATATGGGCAGAGAGGGTGACTGAGATTGAAATTTAAGTTTCAATGGATTAATAAGATCGTGGAAAAACTTCCAGAAGAACTCAAAGAAAAAAGAAAAGCAGAGATAGGATCCTGTTTCATAGGAACAAAGAAACAATTAGATGAGAAAGTAAGGAAGAGTCTGTATGAACAGGTGAAGATCATAAGCGTGGCGACTATTATTTTTCTTATCGTTCTTTTTCTGACCATAATCTTTTATTTCAGTCAGGATCGTAGAATTCTGATCACGAGAGATGAAACGGGCGGCGAAGTTACAGAGCAACAGATTCGTATTAAAACAAAAAGCGATGATGATATTTACACCTTGGAGATTCATCCAAAAGGATATACAAAAGCCCAGATCACGCAGGCATTTGACAGAGGAGAAGCTTATTTAAGGAAACATCTTGTGGCGAAAAATAAATCATTAAATGAAGTGGAACGAAATCTTGAAATGCCAGTAAAGATACCTGGGGAAAATATTGCGGTACAATGGCAGAGTGGTGATCCTACAGTCATCGATGAAGAAGGCAATGTGTTTTCGAAGAATGTCAAAAAAGACTATCTGTTGAATCTTGATGCAAGGATGGAATGTCAAGGAGAAGTAAGGATCTTAAAGATTCCTGTCTGTGTAGTTCCTGGGAATTCAGGGAAAAAGGTATCAGAAAAACAAAAGATCATTGCAGATCTTAAGAAATTGGAAGAAAAACATATTACGAAGGAACAGTTTTATCTTCCAGATGTGATCCGGCAGGGCAGACTTTTACCTGCGGAAAATGAAAGTCAGATTCCTGCAATTTTATTTCTTGGGATTGCAGTGATCATATTTTTCTGGTATCACGAAAATGAAAAATATAAGGAACAAAGAATACAGACATTGGAACAATCTATGGTGGAGTATCCACAGATCATAGAACATCTGATCTTATTTCTAGGGACAGGAATGAGTGTGGTGGCTGCATTGGAAGCAGTAGCGACGGAATACGAGAAAGAACAAAGAAGAGGAAACAAAAAAGAAATCTTCGTATATGAACAGATCAAAAAAACATGCAGACAGATTTCATTTGGAGTTCCACAGACAAAAGCATTTGGTGAGATGGGCAAAAAGATTGGGTTGTCTTCTTATCAAAAATTATCTGTTCTGCTCGTACAGAGTATTACAAGAGGTTCAACGGATCTGTTTCTAAGGTTAAAAGAAGAGGAAGAAGGAGCTTTTTTTGAGAAAAAAGAACATGCAAAAAGGAAAGGAGAACAAGCAAGCACAAAACTGCTCGCACCGATGATGGTAATGTTGGTTGTTATTTTAGTATTATTGATGTTTCCAGCACTATCTACATTTTCATAAAAGGTCAGGGGGTAAAACATATGAGAAATTTTCTAAAGCATTTTTTTAAAGATGAATCAGGAATGGGTGTTGTTGAGGTGATTTTGATCATTGTAGTTTTGATCGGACTCGTCATTATTTTCCAGACGCAGATCAAGAAAGTCGTTGATAGCATTTTTAAAACGATCACTAGTAAAACAGGACAAGTCAAATGATCCGGGATGAGCAAGGTAGTATGAGTGCATTTCTTGCAATGTTATTTCTTGTTTTTTTACTGTTGATCAGCGTATGTGTGGAAGGAATCTATATGTATACAGCGAGGGGAAAGGCGATGGGTATTTATATGTCTGGGCTTTCTCATACAAAAGGAAATTATCAGAAAGAGCTTGCGGATATGTATCATATTTATGCGATGGATCCAAGATATCACAAGAAGATCGAAACAGATTTTTCAGACCGCATGAAAGAAAGTCTGGATCAGAATGGAGATCCTTTTCGCTTTCAAACAGGAAGTACAAAAATTTCAGATATACTTGATCTGTCGGCACAAAAAGGAGAAGTTTTGAAATATCAGATTCGGCAGCAGATGCAATATGAAGCAGCAGGGGATATTTTGAAAAACTTGACCAAAAAGATCAAGGTTGGAGAAGACCAGAAAAATGAGCTCTCAGGAATTAAGGATCAGATTCAAAAAGAGGAAGAAGAAGCAGAAGAAACGGAAAATGAAAAAACACTAACATCAGAACCAGTAAAAAAAGATCCGAGAAAAGGATTTATGAAATTGTTAAAAGAAGGCTCGGTCCCATTGATCATGGGAGAGAAAAAAGTGTCAGATCTTCCAATTAATATTGTCTATGGCAAAAAAGACACAACAAAGCAGAGTGCATGGAATTTTATGAACCGAAAAGATGTGGAAAAAGAATTAGATGAATTCGAAAAAACAGCATCAACGGATTCCTTTGCAAGTGAATTACCGGTAGTTTTATATGCAACAAAATATTTTCATTTTCTGACAGATACAACAAAAAAAGACGGGATTAAATATGAGATTGAATACTTGATCGCAGGGAAAGATTCGGAAAAAGAGAATCTTGGAATGGTTTTCTGGAGGATGATCGCACTTAGATTTGTGATGAATGCAGCTTGTGTATATCAAGATCCAGCCAAAGAAAAAGAAGCAGCATTGTTAGCAGCGTCAATTCTTGGAGTTACAGGATTTCCACCAGCAGTTGCGGTTGCAAAGAATCTGTTATTATTAGCACTTGCTTATGGGGAATCAGTGATCGATGTAAGAAATCTTGCAGATGGTAAAAAAATCCCAGCAGTAAAAACATCTTCAGACTGGCAGCTTTCTTTTGCAGGACTGGCAACGTTAAATTGCAAGAGAAAACCTGTGAAACAGGGAATGTCATACGAGGATTATTTGTTATTACTGTTGATATCACAAAAAGATAAACGTCAAAAATATTTCCGAATGATGGATCTGATGGAACAAAATATCCGAAGAAAAGAGTCAGATTTTAAATTGAATCAATGTATTTCTTCTTACAAGATCACGCAGAATCTTAAGTTGAAAAAACTCGGATTTGGTGGAATGATCTTGCCATTCACAACATATACAAATCTTAAAATGTATCGATATGTAACGTATTAAAATTTAAATGATCAAAATGAAAGAAAGGGGGCAGAGAAAGATGTTCTCTTGTCAAAAACATTTCTCAAAAGTGAATCCGGTTCAAAATGATAACAATAACAACAAGATCGTCGTAAAAAAATCCAAGAGAGCATCTTCCTCTGCCTCAAATCTTTCTGGAAATGAGGAAGGTGCAATGACATTGGAAGCGAGTCTGATCGTCCCCATTTTTTTGATCGTTCTTTTGATGCTTACAAGTGCAGGAGAGATTTTGATGGTCCACCAACAGATTTCTCATGGTGCTTGTGAGGCAGCAAAGAGGGCTGCAGTTAATGAATATCGCATCAGGCAGAAGAAAAAATCTGGAAGTGACTTATCAGGATTTAGTGCCAAGGCAGCTTTTCTGGCAGCGGTAAACCGTAAGTTTTTAGACCATTCGGCTTTGATCGGAGGAAGTGCAGGAGCGGCAGCGGCGTGTAGACTGACATTGACCTCTAAAGGGGAATATATCGTATCTGTGCGTTATTATATTCGCAAAACAATGCCGTTTTTATCAACACATACAGTATCCTATGAGCAAAGTGTAAGGCAAAAATCCATGACAGGATATGTACCAGACGGAGATGAATTAAAAAAAGGCTATGTCTATATCACGCCGCATGAAGCGGTGTATCATAAAGATCTCTCCTGTACACATCTGTCATTGGATATTTCTGTTGACGAAGATGTAGAAAAATATAGAAACAAGCGGACACAATACAAGCCATGTGATAAATGCACCAAGCATGAAAAAGGTGATTTTTCCTGTGTATATATCGCAAAAGAAGGGGAATCTTATCACACGGATCTTGGCTGCAGCGGGTTAAAAAGAACAGTCAAACAAGTAGATCTAAGTACATTAAAGGGGATGAGGCCATGCACGAGATGCGCAAAACAGGGGGATACATGACGGTTGAAATCAGTGCGCTGCTTCCGATCATTTTGATGGTGCTATGGATGTTTTTTAGCTATCTGTTTTATTTTATGAATTGTGGGATCGCACAAGGAATTATGGAAGAAGCAGTGCAGAAAGCGGCAGATGTTAAAATTACAGGGGCAGAGTATGATACGGGAAAGTTGTCGTATCAGAAAGTAAATCAAAAGCTGCTCACTGGAAATGTGATATCGTCAAACAAGTCAGGAAATACAAAAGCTGAAAAAGAGATGAAAGAACAATTGCGAAGGCATCTGTTTATGGCAGAAGTAAGTTTGGTTAGAGTATCGACAACACCGCTTAGAGTTTCAGCAAAAATAAAGACAAGATCAGCAGTTATGGCAGGTGATTTCTTAAGCATGTTTGGAATCCGTTTGTTTGAATATGAAGGAAATGATCAGGCGCAGGGAGATTTTGAGATCGATCAGATCAGGAGGTGGAATGCACTTGAAGGAGCAATGGATTAGAGAAGGTTTTTCCAGTTATTATGTTGTTAAAAAAGAACAGAAATTAACGTATGAAAAAAATATTCTTTACAATCATACACTTCCGTGTCTTCTTCCATGTGAATTCCGGATCGAAGATGGAGAAGAATATTATTATTATGAAACAGGTATTTACACAAAGTTAAAAGACAGGATTTCTATGTTAGAACCGAAATTGTTTTTTGCGTATCTTTTGGAAGTTTTTGAACAGGTAGCTTCCTATCTGTTAGAGCTGGATCATTTAAAATTAGATTTGGAATCTATGTTTCTGGATAAAGAAGACAGGCCAGTTCTTTGTTATCTGCCGGAGTATGAAAAAAAGATTGATGAGCAGCTCCGTGATCTTTTAGAAGAATGTATTGAGTATATTTCTGGAAATGATAAAAAGAGGGTTCGTTTTTATTATGAATTTCATAGTTTTCTTGTCAAAGAAAAACCGAATATGGAACAGATGAAGGATTATCTGGAAGTTCGGTCAGAGAAAATGAATGGTGAAATTTTAAGAGAAAAAATAAAAGATGAAGAATCGAAATCAGCACAAGATATGCAGGAGAATCTATCGGATTCTATAAGAGATGAGAAAGATCATTCTGAAAAAGAAGAGATCAAAATTTATGAAAAAACACCGAAAAGAATTTTAATTCTGATCGGGAAAATGATAAGTGTTGTTAGTTGTTTTTGCAGCATATTTGGAATTGTTTATTTTGTATTAAAAATATTTGAATATGGATTTTATTATTTGTTTTTGATCGGATCACTGGTTTCGAGCACAGGCCTTGGTGTAAGTGTGTATGGATGTTATAAATTGTGGAAAAAGAATAAAAATCCAGAGATCTTTGTGGATTCATGGTGGAAAACAGAAAATGCTGCAGAATTATTGGATGAGAAAACAATTCTGTTAGAGGATGAGGATGACAGGACGGTTCTTTTACTGGAAGAACCGATTGGAAGACTGGTTCCGAAGAATCCAGAACAAGAAGAAATTGTATTAAATGATAATGGATTTGTCATTGGAAGTTCCGCACAAGGAACAGATTATCAATTAGAAAGAATCGGGATTAGTCGGAGACATATAAGATTTTATAAAGAAGATGGAAATGTATGCTGTGAAGATCTCGATTCGACAAATGGTATAAAGATCAATGGTGTAAAATTAAATGGGAAAAAGAATAAAAAAGCAGTATTAAAAGAAGGAGATTGCATAAAGATCGGACTTGAGGAGTTTTATTTTAAACAAGACTAGCCTCTGTGTTATAATAGTAGATACATAAATCAAAGCGGAGGAAATTATGTATCAGAAAATCATAGAATTGTTAAGGATTCATGGATATATGAAAAATGATACCGAAACAGGACCATGTTATGTAAAGAATATCAATGGAAGAAATAAATGTGTATTCGTGATATTTGATAAGAATCCGGATGGAAGCAGTATTTTGGAAGAAGATCTGTATCATTTGGAAGACTATGCAAGGCAGCTGTTTGGTATGGATTGTGTTGTATTGATGCTTATCTTGTCGCAGAATGATAAACCAGTATTTCTTGATCCACAGGATCAGTTCGATGATCTGTATGGACCATTATCCATAGTATTAGCACAGAATCAGGTAAGTCAAGCAGGGCAAGGATCGGAAATAGAAGTGAAAGATAATAAAAGTGTCAAGGATTTCTGGAGATCGCTCTATCAATATAAAGCAACCCTTCTGATTTTTACAGCTAATTTAATCTGTTTTATTCTGACAGAAATTTGTGGAGACAAGATCTATGATTCATTTGCGTGTAATGCGTATATGGTAAAGAAACTGCATGAATATTATAGACTATTTACGTCGAATTATCTGCATTTTGGATGGGATCATTTCTTTAATAATATGGCAGTTTTTTTGATCCTTGGATCTTCTTTGGAGAAAGTAATCGGAAGCGTGCGGTATGTCATTCTTTATACCGGAGCAGGCATTGCCGGAAGTATCATTTCTGTAGCATATTACAGCATGATAGGGCAAGATGTGTTGTCGGCAGGAGCTTCTGGTGCGATATTTGGATTAGTCGGTGCTCTTGCAGCAATATTTTTATTCTGCAAAGAACAACGACAGAGATTCGATGGATTTGGAATCTTTCTAATGATCGCAGGAAGTCTGTATCATGGATTCCAGAGTGGAACAACCGACAATGCAGCTCATATCGGTGGATGTATTGCTGGATTTATTTTGTCAATGCTTCTGTACGTGTTGGGCAGCTTAATTGCTGCTCATAAGCAGGGAAGATCAGTGTGAAAGTTGTTCCCTGATTCGGTGCAGAATCAATATGGATCTTAATATGAAGATCGCGAGCAATATTTTGTACAACGGATAATCCAATTCCGTTTCCGCCGGGATGGAAGGATACACCACGGTAGAAAGCTCTCGATTGCTGTTCTGTGGTCATTCCGATTCCAGTATCGGATAAATTTAATACAATATGTCCCTGTTCTTTACTTAAGTGGACTGTAATATGTGTAATATGAGGAGATCGGCAGGTCTCCTTTTTTTGTTGGATCGCTTTGACGGCATTGGAGATCAGATTATGAAATAACTGAAAAAGTTTTGATCTTGCACCGTAAACGTAAAAAGCGGTTCCGGGGTCTGCCTGAATAAAGAAGCGAATCTGTTCTTTATGGAGATAATAAGACCAGGAAGAACGGATTTCACTGATCACGCTGATTAGATCGAGTGGTTCCATGGCGGCAGAAGATTCTTCTGCTGGTGCCAGAAACTGATGAATGAAATCAAATAAAGAAGAAAAATCATCTTTCATACGGTTCCAATGGTCATTTCCGGTAAGTGTATCATATGTTTTTTCAATGCACTGAATCTGTCCGTAGATGAGAGTCAGAGAATTGTTTATCTCATGTGAAAACGTAGAAAGTTCTTGTAAATCGTTCATTGTTGGCTCCTCTTGTAATTAAATTTCCTCTTTTATTATCGGAAAAAATAAGATTAAGGGCAAGAAAAAGCGTTCAAAAAAGTTCGATGTTTTCTGTCAAAAAACAATCATTGAAAAAGGATAGATACTCATGGTAAAATATAATGAAGTATGGCTATATGTCATATTTCAAAATAGAAAGGGGCATATGATATGTCTTACATGGCTTTATATAGAAAGTTCCGGCCAACACGTTTCAGTGAAGTAAAAGGTCAGGATCATATTGTGAAGACGCTTGAGAATCAGATGAGGACTGGGCGGATTGGTCATGCATATCTGTTTTGTGGGACAAGAGGTACTGGTAAGACAACAGTAGCCAAGATCCTTGCGAAAGCAGTAAACTGTGAACATCCAGTCGATGGGGAACCATGTGGAGAATGTGAAGTTTGCAAAGCAATCGCAGAAGGAAGTTCCATGAATGTGATCGAGATCGATGCAGCATCCAATAATGGTGTTGATAATATCCGAGAGATCAAGGAACAGGTACAGTATTCACCTGCAACAGGAAAGTACAAAGTTTATATCATCGACGAGGTGCATATGTTGTCTATAGGTGCTTTTAATGCATTGTTAAAGACACTGGAAGAGCCGCCAGAATATGTTATATTTATTCTTGCGACAACAGAAGTTCACAAGATACCGATCACGATCTTATCCAGATGTCAGAGATATGATTTTCATCGTATCACGGCAGCAACGATCAAGAAGCAGCTATCAGATCTGATGGAACAAGAACATGTTGATACAGAAGATAAGGCGTTGGAATATGTGGCACGAATGGCAGACGGTTCCATGCGTGATGCGTTGAGTTTGTTGGATCAGTGTATTGCATTTTATCTCGGTGAGAAATTAACATATGATAATGTTTTGGAAGTGCTGGGAACTGTTGATATTCAAGTGTACAGTGATCTGTTGGATATGATTCTTTCGCAGGATATCAATGGCGTGATGGATCTTCTGGAAGATGTGGCGAGACAGGGAAGAGAATGGTCACAATTTATTACAGATTTCCTATGGTATTTAAGGAATCTGCTCTTAGTTGGTCAAGGAAATGCTGCAGAGGAGGCATTGGAAGTATCAACAGATCAGTTGAAATTGCTGCAGGAGAAAGCACAGCAGGTGGAAGAAAACACACTGATCCGTTACATCAGAATCTTATCTGAATTGTTAGAGCGTATACGTTATGCGACATCCAAGAGAGTCCTTGTGGAAGTTGAGATGATGAAGATGTGCAGGCCACAGATGGAAGCAGACACAAACAGTCTGGCCGACAGGGTGAGACAGTTAGAACAGCAGTTAGAACAGTTGCTACAGTCAGGAATCCCAGTACAGCAGGCGGCACAAGCGGGACAAAATCAAATAGCACTGCAACAGGAAGTAAAATCAGAACAAGATCCTGTCGAACAGTTAAATGAGAAGTTTCCACCAGCAAAAGTTGAGGAACTTATAGAACTTGTGAATCACTGGAGAGATGTCAAACGCAATCTGTCACCACAGATGAAGTATTGTTTACAGAGAGCAACACTTTCGGTCAACGAAGAAGGAACTGCGTTAAGAGTACTGTTCCCAAAAGAAATGAACGTGGAAAGTGGATATTTCTTAGAGGAACCAGAGCGTATTGAACAGCTTAAGCAGGAATTATCAAGACAGTCTGGCAGAGATGTCGAACTGGAAGTTAGTGTGATGAATACAGATAATGATGACAGTGATATGATCAATTTAGACTGCATTCATATGGATGTAAAAATAGAAGATTAAAATGAAACTTATAAAAATGAATTTTCAGGAGGAATGAACAATGGCAAAAAGAAGTGGTGGATTTCCAGGTATGGGTGGAAATATGAATCAGCTGATGAAACAGGCACAGAAGATGCAGAAACAGATGGAGGAAACAACAAAAGCGTTAGAAGAATCCACATATGAAGCAACAGCAGGCGGTGGAGTCGTAAAAGTTGTTGTATCTGGTAAAAAAGAAGTAGTTTCTGTACATTTAGAAGAAGAAGTTGTAGATCCAGATGACGTTGAAATGTTAGAAGATCTGATCGTAGCTGCTACAAATGAAGCACTTCGTAAGATGGAAGAAGATTCTCAGGAGAAGATGGGAAAAGTCACTGGTGGATTAGGAGGAATGGGTGGAGGATTCCCATTCTAGATAGAGTGAGAGACTATGGATTATTACAGTAATCAGATCACACAGTTGATCGAAGAACTTGGGAAACTCCCCGGAATTGGACCTAAATCCGCAGGAAGACTGGCATTTCACATTATCAATATGCCACAGGATCAGGTGCAGAAATTGTCAGATACGATCATTTCCGCAAAGACTAATGTACATTATTGCAAAGAATGTTGTACACTGACAGACAATGAGATCTGTCCGATCTGTGCGAGTGACAAACGTGATCACAGCACGATCATGGTCGTTGAGAACACGAGGGACTTAATGGCGTATGAGAAAACAGGAAAATACGAAGGTGTTTACCATGTTCTCCATGGAGCAATTTCTCCGATGCTTGGAATTGGTCCAGATGATATTCGTCTGAAAGAGCTGATGGCGAGACTGCAGGGAGATGTCAAAGAATTGATCATAGCAACAAACTCCAGTCTGGAAGGTGAGACAACAGCGATGTATATCAGCAAACTTGTCAAACCAACAGGCATCAAAGTCAGTAAGATCGCAAGCGGAGTTCCGGTTGGAGGAGATCTGGAATATATAGATGAAGTAACGTTACTTCGAGCATTAGAAGGACGTACCGAAATATAAAAATAAAAAAGAAGCTTTGGCTAAAGAAAAATGTTGATCAACGACATAAAACTTAAGTCAAGGCTTCTTTTTACATTATATAATGATGAGAGTGTCAAAAGTAAATTTTGCCACTCTCTGACGTACCCGGATTGCTTCATTGCTACGCAATTTCGCAATCCTCGAACACCTCGAACTCCCATAAAATGGTGTGTTCACACCATTTTATTCCGTTCTCGTTGTTCGGCGTGTCAATAAGTATAAATTGCTTATTTGTGCAAGCACAAACGCAATTTATACTTTTGACACTTACATCATATAATCATAAAACAAAAAAAGAAAGAACCGACTAGCTAGGTCGGTTCTCTCTTTTAAAACAATAAGGAGAGGATTTTCATCCTCAAGAGGGGTAGGATTTGAAAGTATTAACTACTTTACGATTTTTATTATCACATAAAAATGTGTCCAAATTGTGAACAAAATACACATTTTTTGTGAGAATGGAATAATATGATATAAGTGTCAAAAGCATAATTGATCAGAGGTCTTTTCTTGAAAAACAATAGTAAATGGGATAAAATACATCTAAACAGAGTAATATGTAAGCTCTCAAAATAAGAACACACAGGAAGGAAGATATATAATATGAAGAAAGAAGATTGTATTTTTTGTAAGATCGCAGGTGGAGAGATTCCATCAAACACAATTTATGAAAACTCTGAGTTTAAAGTGATCATGGATATTGCACCAGCATCCAAAGGGCATGTACTGATCATTCCGAAAGAACATTTTAAAGATATCTATGAGATTGATGCGATCACAGCAGGAAAATTATTCCAGTTAGCAACAGTTGTTGCGAGAGCATTAAAAGAAGTGCTTCACTGTGATGGATTAAATGTTTTACAGAACAACGGACTGATCGCAGGTCAGACAGTATATCATTTCCATATGCATTTGATCCCAAGATATGAAGGGGATGACGTGACGATCGGATGGAAAGAACATTCCACAGAAGATATCGATATGGAACAATTAAGACAGGATATTAAAAAGGCACTCTAGGAGAGAAATATGGCAAAAACTTCATGGAAACCTGGAAATATGATCTATCCTTTGCCAGCAGTTATGGTGACTTGCAGAGATAAAGGTCAGGATAACATCATTACGATCGCATGGACAGGGACGATCTGTACGAATCCGCCAATGACGTACATTTCTGTCCGCCCAGAGAGACATTCTTATGAAATGATCAAGAATAGTGGAGAATTTGTGATCAACCTGACAACAAAACAGTTAACAAGAGCAATGGATTTCTGCGGAGTACGTTCAGGAAGAGATGTTGATAAATTCAAAGAAGCAAGACTGACAAAAGAAGAAGCACAGGTTGTGGATGCACCGATCATCGCAGAAAGTCCGGTAAATATCGAATGTAAAGTAGAGAAGATCGTACCACTTGGCTCACATCATATGTTTATGGCGAAAGTTGTCAATATTATGGTAGATGATGATTATATGGAAGACAACGGACGCTTTGCACTGGAAAAAACGAATCCGTTGATCTATTCACATGGCGGATATTATGAAACAGGAAAGAAATTAGGAACCTTTGGCTACTCAGTAAGAAAGAAAAAGAAAAGGAAGAAACCAAATGGCAGAAAAAAATAATAACTACATATTGATCGGGATGCCAGGTTCTGGAAAGAGTACGATCGGAGTACTTCTTGCCAAAGCCCTGGGTTATGATTTTGTGGACACAGATCTTGTGATTCAACAAAAAGGAGGTGGTTTGCTAAAAGAGATCATCGCAAGAATCGGGAATGACGGATTCAAACAATTGGAAGAAGACGTCAATGCTTCGATCGATGTGAATAAATCCGTGATCGCACCTGGAGGAAGTGCTGTTTACAGTGATAAAGCAATGAGACATTTTAAAGAAATCGGGACTATAATTTACTTAAAACTAGATTACCAGACAGTAAAACGCCGCCTTGGGAACCTCAAAGCAAGGGGGGTAGTACTAGAAAAAGGTCAGACATTACGTGATCTATATAATGAAAGAATTCCATATTATGAAAAATACGCAGATATCACAGTAAAACTGGATAAATTATCCATCGGGAACTCCTTAGAAAAAGTGTTGGAAAACCTCTAATAGTATGCTATAATATAATCTGTATGATTTTAAATAATTACCGAAAGATAGAAATTAGGTTTAATAATATAGATAGATAGAGATAATTGAGGTGTATCATGGAACAGTATATCATTAAAGGTGGTAACCCATTAGTAGGAGAAGTAGTAATTGGCGGTGCGAAGAATGCAGCACTGCCTGTTTTAGCTGCGGCAGTAATGACAGACGGAAAATGTATGATAGATAATATGCCAGATGTAAGAGATATCAATGTTTTACTTCAGGCGATGCAGGAAATTGGAGCAGATGTAGACAGAACAGGAAAACACGAAGTAACGATCAGCGGAAAAGGAATTCATCCAGAGTGTGATGTAGACAATGAATTCATCCGTAAGATCAGAGCTTCTTACTATTTGATTGGTGCTTTACTTGGTAAATACAAGAGAGCAAGAGTTGCACTTCCAGGTGGATGTGAGATCGGAAGCCGTCCGATCGACCAGCATATCAAAGGATTTAAGATGCTGGGAGCCCAGATTGAGATTGAGAATGGTATGATCAGTGCAACAGCAGAGGAATTAAAGGGAGCCCATATTTACATGGACGTTGTTTCTGTAGGAGCGACGATCAATGTTATGATGGCAGCATCGCTTGCTAAGGGAAATACGATCATCGAGAATGCAGCAAAAGAGCCACATGTCGTTGATGTAGCGAATTTCTTAAACAGTATGGGAGCAAAGATCCGTGGAGCAGGAACTGATGTCATCCGTATCAAGGGTGTTGAGAAGTTTGGAGATTGTCAGTACTCCATTATTCCAGACCAGATCGAAGCTGGAACATTTATGACAGCAGCAGTCGCAACAAAGGGTGACATTATGATCAAGAATGTTATTCCAAAGCATTTAGAAGCAATTTCTGCAAAATTAATCGAAATTGGAGCAGAAGTTGTAGAATTCGATGACGCAGTACGTGTATCAGCGACAAAACGTCTGGAATCTACAAACATTAAGACATTACCATATCCTGGATTCCCAACGGATATGCAGCCACAGATGGCGGTAACACTTGCATTATCCAATGGAACAAGTGTGATTTCAGAGAGTATTTTTGAAAATCGTTTTCGCTATGTGGATGAACTGACAAAGATGGGAGCAACCATTCAGGTCGATGGAAGAACTGCGATCATCAGCGGAGTTGAGGGATTTACAGGAGCTGACGTACACGCCCCAGACTTAAGAGCTGGAGCAGCCCTTGTCATTGCAGGATTATCTGCAAAAGGATTTACAACCGTCAGCGATATTGGATATATTTATCGTGGATACGAACAGTTTGAACAGAAGCTTAAACAATTGGGTGGAGAGATTCAGCTGGTTAACAATGAAAAAGAAGTTGCGAAGTTTAAGTTAAAGATAGGATAAAAGGAGAATTGCCTGAATGAGACAATACCTGAAAAACGAAGTGTTCAAAGTATCCAAGTGGGTAGAATTATTTATATCAGCGATCATTATGATCGCAGTCATCGGAGGAACAATCTATCTGGTAAAAGATGTGGTACAATTAATGATGAATTACCCAACATCCAGAGATATTTATAAGTTTGTTGGTGTAGCGTTTAATCTCGTCATTTGTATCGAGTTTGTAAAGATGCTTTGTAAACATACCCCAGATACGTTAGTAGAAGTTATGATGTTTGCCATTGCAAGGCAGATGATCGTGGAACATACGAGCCCACAGCAGAATCTTATAGTAGTTTTAGCGATCGCGATTTTATTTGCGATCAAGAAATTCTTTTTTGGAAAGTTTGATGATATAGATAAGACAGTATTTTTGCCAACTCAGAGAATTTCAAGTATCAATGAACTGGTTCATGTGGAAATTCCAAAAGAAACACAGCATCAGACATTGGGAGAATTACTTGAGAGACGAATTGGAACAGAGAGTGGGAATTTTCAGGTAGGTCAGTGTTATTTCTTTAAAGGAGGAGCACTTCGTGTTGCCAAGGTAAAGAATGGTAAGATAACACAGATCGAAGTTATCCGGAGTAAGAATGCACCGGTCGTGTTAAAGAGGTAAATAAAGGCCCGGAATCCTTCGGGTCTTTTCATGATATTTTACAAATAACAGATATATTTTAAGAAAGGATAATAGAATGGATAAAGTATTATTCACATCAGAGTCCGTGACAGAAGGACATCCAGATAAAATCTGTGATCAGATTTCTGATGCAATCTTAGATGCACTTTTAGAACAGGATCCAATGAGCCGTGTTGCATGTGAGACTTGCACAACAACAGGAATCGTTATGGTTATGGGAGAGATATCTACAAAAGCATATGTAGATATTCAGAAAATTGTCCGCGATACTGTTCGTGAGATTGGATATACAAGAGGTAAATATGGATTTGACGCTGATACATGCGGTGTTATTACAACAATCGATGAACAGTCCAGTGATATTGCCATGGGTGTAGACAAAGCACTAGAAGCAAAAGAGAATAACATGACAGATGAAGAGATCGACGCAATTGGAGCTGGAGATCAGGGAATGATGTTTGGATTTGCTACTAATGAAACAGAAGAGTACATGCCATACCCAATCTCTCTTGCACATAAGCTTTCAAGACAGTTAACAAAAGTGAGAAAAGATGGAACATTGTCATATTTAAGACCAGATGGTAAAACACAGGTAACTGTAGAATATGATGGTGGAAAACCAAGTCGTCTTGATGCAGTTGTGTTATCTACACAGCATGATCCAGATATCACTCAGGAGCAGATTCATGAAGATATCAAACGTGAAGTATTTGATAAGATCCTTCCAGCAGATATGGTTGATGATGAAACAAAATTCTTCATTAACCCAACAGGAAGATTCGTGATCGGTGGACCACACGGAGATGCAGGGTTAACAGGAAGAAAGATTATCGTAGATACATACGGTGGATACGCACGCCATGGTGGTGGAGCTTTCTCTGGAAAGGACTGTACAAAAGTAGACCGTTCTGCAGCTTACGCAGCACGTTATGTAGCGAAGAACATTGTAGCAGCCGGATTAGCTGACAAATGTGAGATTCAGTTATCTTATGCGATCGGTGTAGCAGAGCCAACATCTATCATGGTTGATACATTTGGAACAGGAAAGAAATCCAATCAGGAATTGGTAGACCTGATCCGTAAATATTTTGATCTGCGTCCAGCAGGAATCATCAAGATGTTAGATTTAAGAAGACCAATCTATAAACAGACAGCAGCATATGGACATTTCGGAAGAAATGACCTTGATCTTCCTTGGGAGAGACTTGACAAAGTTGATCTGTTAAAAGGTGAATAAAACGAAACACATCACTAGGCAACTCAGGAGGAAATCGAGTGAAAAATGAATTAGTGATCGTCATCGATTTTGGTGGTCAGTATAACCAGTTAGTTGCACGCCGCGTTCGCGAGTGCAATGTATACTGCGAGATTTATTCTTACAAGATCGGTATCGATAAAATCAAAGAAATGAATCCAAAGGGAATCATCTTAACAGGCGGACCAAACAGTTGTTACGAACCAGATTCCCCAACATACAGCAAGGAATTATTCGAACTTGGAATCCCAGTTTTAGGATTATGTTATGGAGCACAGCTGATGCAACATGTCCTTGGAGGAAAAGTAGAGAAAGCCGAAGTCAGCGAATATGGTAAAACAGAAGTGCTGATCGACAAGAAAGATTCCAAATTATTTGAAAATGTATCAGAAAAAACAATCTGTTGGATGAGCCATACAGACTACATCTCACAGGTAGCTCCAGGATTTGAAATTTCTGCACATACAGCAGATTGTCCAGTTGCAACAGCTGAGAATGCAGATAAATCCTTATATGCGATCCAGTTCCATCCAGAAGTACTTCATACAGTCGAAGGAAAGACAATGCTTTCCAACTTCGTATTAGGAGTTTGCGGATGTGCAGGAGATTGGAAGATGGATGCTTTCGTAGAAAGCACAATTAAAGAAATCCGCGAGAAAGTCGGAGATGGAAAAGTATTACTTGCCTTATCAGGAGGAGTAGATTCATCCGTAGCAGCCGGATTATTATCAAGAGCCATTGGAAAACAGTTAACATGTGTATTCGTCGACCACGGATTATTACGTAAAGACGAAGGAGACGAGGTAGAAGGCGTATTTGGAGAAAATGGACAGTTTGATCTAAACTTTATCCGTGTCAATGCACAGCAGAGATACTATGACAAATTAAAAGGAGTCACAGAACCTGAAGCAAAACGTAAGATCATCGGAGAAGAATTCATCAGAATCTTCGAAGAAGAAGCGAAGAAGATTGGTGCAGTAGACTTCTTAGCACAGGGAACGATTTATCCAGACGTCGTAGAAAGCGGATTAGGTGGAGAATCAGCAGTCATCAAATCCCACCACAACGTAGGAGGATTGCCAGACTTCGTAGATTTCAAAGAAATCATCGAACCATTACGTGACCTGTTCAAAGACGAAGTAAGACAGGCAGGACTACAGTTAGGAATCCCAGAAAGACTCGTATTCCGCCAGCCATTCCCAGGACCAGGACTAGGAATTCGAATCATCGGAGAAGTCACAGAAGAAAAAGTAAAAATCGTTCAGGACGCAGACGCGATCTACAGAGAAGAAATCGCCAAAGCCGGATTAGACAGAGAAATCAACCAGTATTTTGCAGCATTAACTAATATGCGAAGTGTTGGAGTAATGGGAGATTTTAGAACATATGATTATGCAGTAGCATTAAGAGCTGTTAAGACAATCGACTTTATGACAGCTGAGGCATCAGAGATTCCTTATGAAGTATTGAATAAGGTAATGAACAGGATTATTAATGAGGTTAAGGGAGTTAACAGAGTAATGTACGATTTAACTTCTAAGCCACCTGGAACTATTGAGTTTGAGTAATACACACAATTTGGCAAAGCCAGTATTTATGCGGGTTCCAAACAAATTTGCTTAGTATCTGGCAACAAAATGGCAACATTTTGTGGTTATTCGACGAATAAAAAATTTATTTCATAACGTATATAAAGAAACCTTACTGATTTTCAGAAGTAAAAAACTGAATATCGGTAAGGTTTTCTTTTTTCTTATTTTTCTTTTTTAGTCAATTCTTTTACGAGGTAATCACTCAGTTCCTGAGATGGTACCTTGGCACGTTTCTGGTAAGTATCCAGTTCCGGGTACTTATATCTCCATTCATCATATTCTTCCTTGCTGATTTCACCGTTTTTCAGTTTGTCAGCTTGTTCCATCCATCTTCCAACAAAAAAATCGGAAAAAATAATCCGAAGGCACAAGAAATAGAAGCGGATAACCAAAAACGTCGGGAATGGAACAGAGCTGTTGAGGCATTGGAGTTTTTGATAGCAAGTGTGCTGTTTAAAAAACCCAGGGAAGTATCAAAACAGATAGAGCGAACGGAAACTGAACACCCAGAGCAAGTTGCTGAAAATAGCACAGCAGCAGTCAAGACAACAAAAGAAGAAAAGGCAGAACCGGAACAACCTAAAATGACGAGGCTTGCATCAAAGTATCCGAAACTATTTAAAGTGAATAAAGAACTGGAAGATTAAAACGGTGTAATTCAACAGAAACAAAAACAGCTTTCTGCAAAGAAGAAAGAACTGTCAGAAGTCACGGGATGGTTTAAAGGAAGAAAGAAAAAAGGATTGCAGAAAGAAATTGATGAACTGAAAAGCCAGATCAGAGATATGAAAGATTACTTTCTAAGAATTGTACAGAAAATCGGATATAGAAGTGTACAGGAATTTTTAAAAGATTTTAAGGCTTCTCAGACTGAGTATAGTCAGTATCGAATTGCAATAGAAAAATGGAGGAAAGACACAGGAAAAGAGCCAGTAGCGCATGGTATTAGGGCGAAGCTGGCAGAAAAGAAACAAGAAATACAGAATGAACAGAAAAATAAACAGCATACCCGTAGTCAGAACAAAGATCGAGGAGCAAGATAGGAGGACAATCATGGAGAAACACATTATGGGAGAAAATGGAATCAGTTATATTTTAGGAGAGGACGGTCTGTATTATCCAGACCTGTATCTCCCGGAAGAGACAGACTATCCGATTGGAAAGTATGGAATGCTGAGAAAGTCATATTTGCAGGAGTATCGGAAAGGATTATATCTGGAATTGGTACTTGCCGGGAAGTTAAATGAGTATCTGCATCAGATTGATGGGGAGTGTAATCAGATGATGGACAGATTAGTGGAGCAGATGAAAGAAAGGCAAGGCGTGACGGAAGAACTGAAGATGCAGGATCAGATGACATGGGTTGGGAGAATGAATAATATCCGGGCTTGTGCGGAGGAGATTGTGCTAATGAATGTTGTATATATGAATTAGAATGATGTCAGGGAAGGAATAGATTTCTTCCCTTTAAATTACCATTAAATACTATTAAATCATAGAACGTATGGTTGCTTTTTGGGAGAAAATGAGTTAAACTAAGAATAGTTTTATTATGCAAGATATATAGGCCTGGAGGATAAGATGAGTAATTTAATAGATAAATGGTGTAGTTTAGAGGAAACCGCAGAATATTTGGGTGTGACAAAAGATACCATCAGAAATTGGATTAAAAAAACAGATATACCAGCACACAAAATTGGAAGATTATGGAAATTTAAATTAACCGAAGTAGACGAGTGGGTAAAAAGTGGTAAAAGCGCATTGTAATTTTAACGATAAGTGGGGAATGTAAATATGAATAATAAAGAAAGATTATTAAGACTAATAGCCCAGTATCAAAAAAATATGGAGTTTTATAGAAATGCAAGAGAGTTTAATGAACAAGATTGCAGAGATGAATTTATAAGTCCATTATTAGAGAGCTTTGGTTGGGATGTACACAATGAAAAAGGAACATCTCCGCAATATAAAGAAGTCGTTGTGGAAAAATTTTCAAACAGTGGAGATAGACCAGATTATACATTAACTTTAAATGGGGTATCAAAAATCTTTGTAGAAGCCAAGAAACCGGCAGTAAATATAAAAGAAGAACAAGAACCGGCTATTCAGGCAAGACGTTATGGATGGAATGCAAAACATAAATTGTCCATATTAACAAATTTTGAAGATATGATGATTTATGATGTTACAAATAAGCCACAAGATGGAGATTCTGCGACGGTATCGTTGTATCGGAAATATCATTATTTAGAATATTTAAAGAAGTATAAAGAAATATATGAGTTGATTTCAAAAGAAAGTGTTTATACTGGGAAATATGATAAATATGTTGAGGATAGATTTCCAAACGAAGAACGATATTCAACAGAAGTAGATGAAGTCTTCTTAAAGCAAATTAATGAATGGAGACTTGAAATTGGTGATTACTTGTATCGTACAGATAATACATACAAAGATATAGACGTTTTGAATGATGTAGTGCAGGAATTTATAAATCAAATTATCTTTTTACGAATTTGTGAAGATAGAAATCTTCCTTTATATCAAAACTTAAAAGAAACTGCACGGAATAAAGTAGAGTTGCAGAGGGCATTAACAAAAGTTTTTAAAGAAGTTGATAAAAAATATAATTCTAAGCTATTTGCGGGTGATAACATTATTTTTGACTTGAATAATGATATTATTTTTAATATGATTCTTTCACTATATTATCCGAAGACTCCATATATGTTTAACATTATTGAGCCAGGAATTTTAGGGAAAATATATGAGAGTTTTCTTACAGAAAGCCTTGTTGAAAGAGATGACCATATAATATTGGCTGCGAAGAAAGAGTATAAATATCGTTCAGTGGTATCGACACCTGTCGAAATTGTAAAATATATGGTAAAAAATACATTAGCTCCAATTTGTGAGAAAAAAACACCAGAAGAAATAAAAAACATTCAAATTGCAGATATTGCTTGTGGATCGGGAATATTTTTAGAGGAGGCATATCAATTTTTGGTTGATTATTGTACAGAATGGTATATGCAGCACAATCCAAAACATTTATTAGAGTTGAGTAATGGAAAAAAGAAGTTGCCATTAACTGATAAAAAGGATATTTTGACGAGATGTATTTATGGCGTAGATATTGATGTTCATGCTGTTGAGGTTAGCAAATTTTCTTTATTAATAAAGTTAATAGAAGATGAAACACTAGCATCTGTGAAAGAATGCGTTCCGATTTTACCAGATTTAAGTTTTAATATAAAAAATGGGAATTCATTGATTTGTAGAGAAGATATATCTGGAAAAGATATGTCAATAGAGGTATTGTGCAATATAAAACCGTTTGAATGGAGCATGATTAATAGTGGATCAAAATTTGACGCTATTATTGGGAATCCACCATATGTAAAAACAGAAGATATTCATACCTTAGAGACAGAAGCAGAATTTGCAGTTTATAAGAAGAAATATAAAAGTGCATATAAACAATTTGATAAATATTTTTTATTTCTTGAAGAAGCATTTAATATTTTAAAAGAAAATGGTCAAATGTGTTATATCGTGCCGAATAAATTTTATAAAATAGGAGCAGGACAAGAACTGCGGCGGATAATATCTAAACATGTATCCAAATTAGATGATTTTGGAGATATGCAACTTTTCCCTGATAAGACTATTTATAGTTGCATCATTACATTATGCAAAGAAAGCAGTAAGCAGATGGAATATACAAATGTTACTTCGCTAATTGATCTGTGGACTGGGGAAGAACAGGAAAGTATTAGGATAAAGAATGAATTATTAGATGAAAATCCGTGGAGATTAACTACCGATATTAAATTCATGAAAATGATTGCAACGGTAGAAGAAAATGGGAAACCATTAGGTGAAATAGTAAATATTTTTAATGGAATACAAACAAGTGCAGAAAGACCTAAACCGGTATATTGGTTTGATAAAGATGAAATTGTTTCGGAAACAGGAGAAGAAATAATTGTAGATAAGTTTGAAAAAAGATACCATATAGAAAAGTGTATTTTGAAGCCTTTCTTCAAACCAACTAAGGCTGATGAAAAAGGAATGGGTACATATTCATTGTTAAAAACGGATAAGCATATTATTTTTCCATATAATGCAGATGGTAGCTTGATCAACGTTGAGATTATGAAAAAAGAGTATCCTGGAACATATCAATATCTACAGGACTGCTATGACTTGTTAGTTCCAAAATGTTTAAATGGTGGAAAAGGTCGTGACATAAAAAATGCAACAGCCGATACTTGGTATCAATATGGAAGAACACAAGCGTTGACTGCATTTGTAGATACTCCTAAGTTAATTGTTAGAATTTTAAGTAAAGAACCAATGTATGCATATGATGAAAATGATATGCTCATTGCTTCTGGCGGTACAGCGGGGTATTGTGCAATAGCAAAGTTGCCTGGTTCAAAGTATGATTTACGGTATATACAAGCATGGTTGAATCATCCATATACAGAAAAGTTATTTCAAATTATGGGAAGTGATTTTGAAGGGGGATTTACAGCGAGAGGAACGTATCTATTAAAGAAAATACCTTTTGTCGAATTAGATCTTGATGATGAAAAGCAAAAAGCGTTATATGAATCAGTGCTTATTTCAACAAAGAAAATAAATGAGTTGAATATTGCATTAGAACAGAAAAAAGATAAAGCATCTATTAGCGTAATAGAAGCTGAAAAGAAAAATTTAAGCAAACAAATTGAAGATAATATTACAAAAATTTATAATTTGCAATTTTAGGTGAGAGAATGATATTAAAAGAAGATAGTACAGAACAGAAATTAAGAGGTGCTTATTATACACCACTAAAATTGGCAGAAAAAATGGTGGATTTTTTTAAGAAGGATGCATCTATTAAATCAATATTAGAACCCAGTTGCGGAGATGGGGTGTTTGTAGATGCATTAGTTGAAACTCAGTTTTTGACTAAAAATAGAAAAGTAACTGCAATAGAAATCGAAAAAAATGAAGCCCAAAAAGTGGCTGAGAAGCTAAAAAATAATCCAAATGTATCTGTTGTGAATGGAGATTTTTTTGAGTTTTATCAAAAATATAAGGATATAAATAAGTATGACTTGATACTTGGAAATCCACCGTATATACGTTATCAATATCTTGAAGAAAAGCAGAGAATGGAAATGGCTGAAATATTAACAAGCCATGGAATGAAAGCCAATAAGCTGATAAACACATGGGTTGGATTCATAGTTGCTTGCGTTCATATGTTGAATGATAATGGGAAAATCGCGTTTGTAATTCCAGCGGAAATTTTACAGGTTGCGTATGCGGAAGATTTAAGATTGTTTTTGTCTAACAAGTTATCCCAAATAACATTATTAACATTTGAAGAATTGGTTTTCCCAGGCATTGAACAAGAAGTGGTAGTTTTTATTGGAGAAAAAGGCGATTCAGAAAAAGGCATAAGGATCATAGAATTAAATAACCTTGATGATTTAGAAAATCTTAATATATATGCGAATGGTTTTCAGAAACTTAGCCATGTGCATGAAAAGTGGACAAAATACTTTACAACAGAGCAAGAAAATCAACTGATTTTAGATTTGAAAAATGATGATAGATTTCAAACACTGTCTGAAACCGGTATTATTAATGTGGGGATTACAACAGGAAATAATAAGTACTTTTCAGTAGATAAAAAAATGGTTGAAGTATATGATTTAACTAATGTTGTTCGACCATTGATAGGAAGAAGTTCTCATGCACATAGTGTTTTCTTTAAATATGAGGACTGGAAGAAAAATGTTGAGCAGGGAAAAGCGGCTTATTTGATTGATTTTCCAGATACCCCAATAGAAAAATATAGTCAAGGACAAAAAAAATATATTGAACTTGGCGAGAAGAATGGTGATAACACGGGATATAAATGTAAAATTAGAGAGAAATGGTATCGAATACCATCTGTATGGGTGCCAGATGCTTTTTTCCTTCGTAGAAATAATCTATATCCCAAATTCGTATTGAATTGTTGCGATGCTGTTTCTACAGATACTATGCATAGAATAAAATTTAATAATGATATTGAGCCAGAGAGAATAGTTTTATCGTACTATAATAGTATTTCTTTCGCTTTTACGGAAATCTGTGGACGTAGTTATGGTGGCGGGGTATTAGAAATATTGCCGGGAGAAGTAGGAAATGTATTGGTTCCTATTTTGGATTGTGTTCCAATTGAAAAGGTTAAGGAAATATTATATCAGGTAGATGAAATTGTGCGTAATGGAGAGAATATTGAGAAGGCTTTGGATCTTGTAGATAATAGTATTTTAGACGAGTATTTGCATGTTGATGAGAAGACTTGTTCTATGGCAAGGGGAATATGGAAGAAGATGCAGCATAGGAGATTAAAAAGAGGATAAAGTATATGGCAAGAAGCAGGGATGCGGTAGATACAATAAAAGGATATTATTATCAGTTTGACTATTTTATTTTTCAATTAATAAGTTTAGTAAATGAAGCAGATACTGTGACAATAGAGGGAATAGAAGACGTTGATATTCTTGAAGAAAAAGAAATGGTTGCCGTACAGTGTAAGTATTATGCAAAAACAGAATATAATCATTCGGTTATTGCAAAACCAATTAGGCTTATGCTTAAAGATTATGTCAATAGAACTCCAGAAAAAAGAAAAATACGATATAAATTATATGGTAAATATCAATCAGGGCAAGACAAATATCCGGGATCATTAAGCGTAGAATTTGCGAAAAAAAGTTTATTTACATATACTGAGAAAGAAACGCCTCATATTCTTCATGAAGAATTGAATTTAACTGATGAAGATATAGAAGAATTTCTAAGCAAAGTAGATGTTGATATTAATGCGGAAGACTACTATGAACAACAGGAAAAAGTAATAAGCAATTTGGAAAAAATTTTTCAATGTGAGAGATTTGAGGCAGAATATTATTATTACAACAATGCTCTTAGATTGGTTAAAGAAAAAGCCGTACAACAGAAAATATGTGATAGAATTGTAAGTAAAAGAGAATTTTTAGATAAGATTGATAATAAAAAAATGTTGTTTGATAAATGGTATTTGCAATTCAAAGGAATAAAAAATTACTGTGCTGATATACGAAAACAGTATTTTTCACCCAAGAATGTGTCTCCATATGAACGCTTTTTTCTAATTGAATGTGATAAAGTGGTTGATGATAAAAAGCTTATTTCACTAATTGCAAAAATATCAAAAAATTGGAGCAAATTATCCAGAAGAGAAGTAAAACCATTTTGTCCATATATTTATTTTAAGGGCATTACGGAAGATCGGTTAGTTGAATTAAAGAAAAAATTACAACGAGAAGACATACGTTTATGGGATGGCTATGACTTTTTAGGGGCAGAATTTGCGGTTGCTTCTATTATACGTAGAGCAAATTATGAAAATGAAATAAAAGTAAAAATTATTAATCATATTGAAAATTTGAATGAGATTTTAGAAAAAGTCACAGGAATTAAAGAAATTTACCAGTTCTATTTGGATGAACCATTTTATGAAAGTGAGTATAATCTTTGCTTTGGGATACAAATTTCTAAAACAGAAGATGTTTGTATGATGATTTAAAGGGGGAGAATGATGGAGGAAAAAGAAAAACTTAATGCAGAAGTTATTGCAGTTCTACCAAATAAAGTGAAAATATCAGTTGATGATTTGGAAAATTTTCAATTAGCAGAAGAAAAACTTAAGGTAGGCTCATATCTTCGGATTGCCGATAATGATAATGCAGTATTAATAGCAATTATTGAAAATTTCAATATTGAAGTCGGAGTTAATCAAATCGGAGAACCTAATAGAAAATATATATTAGAGGCTAACCCATTGGGCATAATTAGAAATGGTCAATTTGAAAGAGGTGGAGATACGATTGCAATTCCGCCTAAGAAAGTTGAGCCTGCTAAAAAGGAAGAAATTCAAAAAATCTTTGAAGAATCTTTGAGAGATGAAAAGAAGTTTAGTTTTTCAACATTATCAGCAGATAAATCGATTTCAGTACCGGTAGACGGAGATAAGTTTTTTAACAAACATATTGCAATTGTTGGTTCAACAGGATCGGGAAAATCTCATTCAGTAGCGAAGATACTTCAAAAGGCAATTGATTCGAAAAACGGGACGTATCAAGGGCTAAATAATTCACATATAGTTGTTTTTGATATTCATTCAGAGTATCATACGGCATTCCCGGATGCTAATTTTATTGATATATCTAATTTGGTGTTGCCATATTGGCTGTTGAATAGTGATGAATTGCAAGAGCTTTTTATTGATACAGAAGCCAATGATCATAACCAACGTAATGTATTCAAAGAAGCAGTAGTTGCAAGTAAAAAAAGATATTATTCAGGGGACACAGAAGTAAAAGAAAAACTTCATTTCGACTCGCCGGTTTTTTTGATATAGATGATGTTTTAACATTTGCTAAAGAGAAAAATGAAGAAATGCTTGATGGATCGAGGGGAAAAAAGGCAGGTCCTTTAAATGGCAAATTGTCTAATTTTGTTAGTAGATTAGAAAACAAAATTGGAGATAAACGACTTGAATTTTTGCTTGGAGAGAGAGCTAAAAAAATTTCATTTGAAGATACACTTAAGCAGTTATTAGGATATACAGCGAATAGGGCAAATATTACTATAATAGACTTAAGTGGTGTGCCGTTTGAAGTTTTGAGTATTACTGTTTCATTAATATCAAGAATTTTATTTGAATTTGGATATTATTATAAAAGACTGCGAGCTATAGATGATTCAGAAACGAAGGTAAATAATGATATACCATTATTGCTAGTATATGAAGAGGCACATAAATATATACCAAATAATGATTTAGCAAAATACAGAGCTTCTAGAGAATCTATAGAAAGGATAGCGAAAGAAGGAAGAAAATATGGAGTTTCATTATTGTTAGCGAGTCAACGGCCGTCAGAGATATCTGAAACAATATTTTCTCAATGTAATAATTTTTTGGCTTTGCGGCTTACAAACCCTGCAGATCAAAATTATGTAAAAAGATTATTGCCAGATACACTGGGAAGTATTACAGAGAAGATGCCTTCTTTAAAAGTCGGAGAATGTTTATTAATAGGAGACGCAGTAGTGTTGCCATCAATTGTTCAAATTGGAAAATGTGATCCGGAGCCTTCTTCAAGAGATATCCCATATTTACAATTATGGAAAGAGGCATGGCATGAATTAGATAGTGAAGAAATTATAAAGCTGTGGGAACACTGATAGTAGGAAGAAAAACTGTTTTTATTGTTTAAAGTAATTAAATATGATAATATAAAGAATATGAGAAAAGAAGGGGTAATAGATGAAAAAAGTTTGGGAAAAGCATAATTTACCAAAATCAGATACTCAACAACCAAGTGAGAAAAGTAATCCCACTTGTAATTTACGTTTATCTCAGGCTGGATATAAAGTAGATGGGCAGAAGATAGATCAAACTACTTACTTTCGTAATGAAGTTTTTTCAGAGTGCAAATGGGAAAAAACTGAGAAAGGAGAAAAAACATATATACCTGTTGAACTTGAAATAAATGGTAAATCATACGGAAAATATAAATTAAAAGTAACACATGAGTTGCATAGAGAATCTAATCAGGACAATGTTACAACCATTCTTCATTGGGAAGAAGCAATTCAGGCATTAACGGAAAATGATGTTACAGGAGAAGATTTGACGTTTGAAAAAAGTGAAGAAGGTTCATATAAAATTAACATACATTAAAATAAAACAATGCACTAAAATGGGACAGATATAGGAAAGTCTGCTGGCAACAAATTGGCAACAGAAAATCAGCGAGCCAAAATAATATATGTAACAGAAATAAAATAACGGCAAAAAAGATATAAAACCTAAACAAATATGCTTAATAATATCTTTGGATTTGCCGAGTTTGAATAAACAAAAATGCTTAGCAAATCCAGCGTTTATGCGGGTTTGCGGCATTACAAAAGGTCTTTTGATAACAAATTGATAACGGTTACGCAAGTGCGATTATTCTTACGGATAAGTGGTTTGCAGGTCGAGGAATGATTTTAAAGCGGTTTGTGTGACTGTGATAAATCCATATTAGAAACGCCCTTAGCTGTGGGTAGTAACTCATGGCTAAGGGCGTTTTTTGCGTTCTTGTCAATCGGTTTTTAGTTTGTCTTTGAATGTTTTGACTAAGGCATCGCTTAATTCCTTAGAGGGGACATTCGCCCACTGCTGCGTAGTGTCAAACTTCGGGTAATTGTACCGCCACTGGTCGTACTCTTCCCTGCTGATTTCTTCGGTGGTGAGTTTTGCAGCCTGTTCCTGCCAAACGGTGAGCATTTGTAGTAGTTCTTCAGCGGCTTTGCCCTTGTCCTTGCTGATTTTCAAACAGACCTCTCCGTCTGTTTCACTGATGGTAAGACCGTAAATGTCTTTAAGGGCAAATAAGGTGTGCATAAGCCCGATTTGGCTGTCAATATCGGGGATGTCAAGAGCCTGCGGCGCAACGTCAAGAGCCTGTGCCAGTGCGGCGGTAAGTTCTGCTTTGGGTTTGCGTGAGCCTGTTTCATATTGAGCCAGACGCACGTCTGCGCTCCGTTCGGGAAAACCGACAAGCATACCAAGATATTTCTGTGTCATGCCCCGCATGATGCGGAAAAAATGTATTCTTTCGCCTATTGCCATAGTGTTTCACTCCTTGTTCATATGTTTACATGGTAGCAGAAATGCTTAGTATAATGCAGATAATCTAAGCGTAATTGCTTAATAAAACTGAATGACCGTATAAATGAGATACTTTGCAAAGACTTTCCGAAAGGGAATGAGCAAGATAACGCCGCTGAAACAGGGGCAGGAACAGCATTTATGGAAAACGGCGTATCAAAAATTTAAAGAAAGGATTGATTCTATGGACAACAAATTTATCCGTGCAGACGAGGTGGCGCAGGAGCTTTCCGTGTCAAAGCCTTATGCTTACAAGCTCATTAAGAAATTGAATGATGAGCTGAAACAGAAGGGCTTTATTACGATTGTGGGGCATGAGAGCATAGAAATCACTTATAGGTATGCGCATCTGTTTCCATCAAATTACGACAGGCAGTAAGCGGGGATTAGATACAAGAGTATCACTCAAACAGGCGTTAGCCAAGCAGGGGGTTAAGGGCGGCAGTCGTGGAGATACAGAGTGGAGCTAGTGGGTACAGTCCGAAAAAGAACAGCTTTCCGCTGTCATGGAGCGGCACGGCATTGAGTGGGAGCATAAGGGTACGCATGAGAAACATTTATCTGTCCTTGACCATAAAAAGCAGGAGCGGGAAAAAGAGGTTGTTCAGCTTGAGGGGCAGATTTTAGAGAAGAAAGAGGGATTTCAAATATTGTCTGACAGGGTAGAGAATTATGATAAGGGCATTGAGAACTTAAAAACGCTTGAGCAGGTGCTTGACACTTCTCCTGAATATCAGCTACTAGAGCCGCAGGGGTTAATGTCTGCAAAAACGTATAAAAATAAACTGGCAGAGCCTTTGGTACAAAAGCTGAAATCGCTTGTTAAAACGGCTCTTATCAGATGTTTTGAAGCGTATGACAGCTATTATCGGCTGAATATCACAAACAGCAATCTTCACCGTGAAAATGAAAGATTGACAAAAACGAATGAGAAATTGGCGGGAGAGAATGAAAACCTCCGTGCGGAAAACAAAAATTATAAACTGCTGAAAAAGGCGTTCGGAAGTAAACAGATGGACAGCCTTTTAGAGCAGGCAAAGGCATTTGCAGTATCTCAAAGAGTATAAGCAGTTTGTTTATCTTAATCTGCTGACAAGCGGAAGATATAATGTTAAAAGTAGTTGCGTGCGCACGCATGCATATTGTGTTATAATACTGGTGGTTAGGAGGAATATATCTATGAAACTATTAAAATGGCTTTCAGTAACAGACCGATTTTACAAAATCTATTTGGATAAACAGCTTGCCCCCTTTGGAATCAACAACAGCCAATATATGTTTTTGATTAAAATCTGTCGTTCGCCTGGCATTTTACAGGATTCTTTAATGGATATGTTTTATGTTCATCCGAGCAATATTGTACGGGCAGTTGCGGCATTAGAAAAGCAGGGAATGATTATGCGTTCCCCAAATGATAAGGATAAGCGGACGTGTAAGCTGTATCCTACGGAACGTGCGCTGTCTGTAATTGATGAGGTACAGACGGTATGTGAAAAGACAGAAGCTCTTTTATTGCAAGGCTTCAGGGAATCTGATAAAAACCTCTTTATTGATTTGCTGATTCAGGCAGGTGAAAATATTACAGCGGAACTCCGTATAGAAAGAAAGGGGGATGAATTTAATGACTGAGAATCCCCTAGGATATGAAAAAATTTCAAAACTGTTGAAAGATTTTGCCATTCCCAGTATTATGGCGTCTCTTGTCGGCTCAATCTACAATATTGTGGATCAGATTTTTATTGGTCAAGGGGTCGGTTATTTGGGAAATGCAGCAACCAATGTTGCCTACCCGTTTTCTACCATCTGCCTTGCCATTGCACTACTGGTCGGAATTGGCAGTGCTTCCCGTGTTTCCCTCTGTCTTGGACGCAAAGAGCCGAAAGCTGCCGCCAAAGCAGCGGGAAATGGTATTGTTCTGATGGGAATTTTCGGAATTATTTATTTGCTGGTTGGAGAAACTTTTCTGTCTTTGCTCCTAAAGGCATTTGGGGCAACGACAGATGTATTTCCATATGCAAAGCAGTATGCCAGCATAACATTGATTGGAATGCCGTTTCTCATTGTAACGAATGGTATGAGCAATTTGATTCGAGCAGATGGAAAACCAAAGTATTCAATGGTCTGCATGGTTGTGGGAGCTATTATCAATACCATTCTTGACCCCATTTTTATTTTTGTTTGCGATTGGGGAATTGCCGGCGCAGCTTGGGCAACGGTTATTGGGCAAATTTTTTCTTTCATACTCGCATTCCGTTATCTATGGCATTTCCAAACAATCCATTTTGAAAAAGAGTCGTTTTTATTTGACATTAAAGAAAGCCTGAAAATTTGCAGCATGGGGATAAGCAGCAGCTCAAATCAGATTGCAGTTACCGTGATTCAAATCATTCAGTACAATTCGTTGACTTATTACGGCGCATTAACAAAATATGGAACGGATATTCCCTTGGCAGCTTGCGGAATTGTTATGAAAACAAATGCCATAATCCTTGCGATTGTTGTAGGAATCTCGCAAGGGATGCAGCCGATTATCGGTTTCAACTATGGAGCAAGACAATATCATCGGGTACGGGAGGCTTACATGCTTGCAATAAAGTGGAATCTTGTTGTTTCCACTATTGCTTTTATCGCATTTCAATTTTTCCCGCAATCTATCATTTCACTATTCGGAGACGGGGACGAGCTGTATTTTGAATTTGCTGTTTTGTTCATGCGTACCTATCTTTTCATGGTGTTGGTAAATGGTGTGCAGTTGCTTTCTTCCAGCTTTTTTACCGCAATAGGAAAAGCGTTAAAAGGTGCTCTGTTGGCATTAACAAGGCAGACCTTTTTCTTGATTCCGCTTACCCTGCTGCTCCCGCTTCGTTTCGGAATTATGGGAGTATTGCTTGCGGGACCTGTTGCTGATTTTTCAGCGTTTATGCTATCTGTTGTACTGGTGGGTATAGAATTAAAAAAACAAAAAAATGACATGTAAACAACAGCCCTATGTGAAAACATTCTTTTTCCGCCGTTAAGTAATCAAGAAGCAAAAACTTAAAAACCGTTGCGATAAATTTAGTAGGATAATATTTAGAAGTAAGGATTGAGAAAAATATGGAAACTATAAAATGGGTTCTATGTCCTATCTGTGGAAATAAAACCCGAACGATAATGCAAGAAGATACCGAATTAAAGAACTTTCCACTCTACTGTCCGAAGTGTAAACAGCAAACACTTAACTGATCTTGCAAAACGGAGAAAAACAGTAATTATAGCAACACATAATGCTAATATTGCAGTTGGCACACTTCCGTATATTAGTATACTAAGAACTCATGAGAATGGAGTATATAAAACGTATATTGGTAATCCTTTTTATGATGAACTTAGAAATATAAATGATGAAACAGACACTAAAAACTGGACTCAAGAAAGTATGCATACTCTTGAGGGCGGTAAAAATGCATTTTATGATAGGAAGGATATTTATGAATCAGGAAAGCAAAGTGATTAATGTACATTTGGAGAAAAGAGAAAATAAAGATTATTTAGTATTTGGCTTTGAAGAAGTTGCAGAAGTATGTCTTAATGATGATGAGAGTCAAAATAATTTGAAAAGTATATTTGTAAAGTTACTTACGGAGATTACAAAGTATCCAATTGAATTACAGTTTTTGGAAAAACCAGAATATAAAACAGGATTATATATAGATGTGTGTAAAGAATATATAAAAGATTTAAATAAAGAGATTACGAATGTAAGAAAAAATATGCCAGAAAAACTAAAAATACAGTGATAACACCATGATAACAAAAATTCCGGAAAACCACACGGACACAACGGAAAATCCGGATTTTTCCACACAAATCACATAAAAAATCACTATTCGTATACCGCAATACACCGGTCTGATATCGTGAAGGTGGACGTACTGTTGGATCAGGACGTGTTGCTACAGTTATCGAATAATTTTAGCATAACATCTTAATTATATATATTGAGTACCGTAAGGTA